>Ga0184628_10001079_pt1 | contig 13682 bp, 14 predicted proteins | sample PLM4_5_b1_FD_133149 | JGI IMG/M metagenome (GOLD analysis project Ga0184628, IMG submission 133149) | Groundwater sediment microbial communities from an aquifer in East River, Colorado, USA - PLM4_5_b1 | ecosystem: Environmental > Terrestrial > Soil > Riparian zone | place: USA: East River... | reverse complement strand
GAATACGATCACTTGATGGGGCATGTTTACCTGGATCGTATGAGTGACCTTCACACGCTGACGCATCTGGATGAAATGAGGCGCTACTGGCTCCCTGAAGAGACGGAGGAGCCTGCAGCACAGGAAAAATCCAAAGACGCCTCATCATGAAGATCTACACGAAAACGGGGGATCGGGGGGATACGCGGCTTTTTGACGGCACGAAGACGCGGAAGGACAATCCGCGGGTAGATACCTATGGAGACGTTGACGAACTCAATTCCTTCATAGGCGCCGCCGCAGCCTGGCTGGACGATGCGGTTCTGGTGGCCCAGCTGGCCGACATCCAGCGCGATCTGTTTTCCGTTGGCGCCCAACTGGCAAACCCGAAATCGGCGGCAGAGTCCAATGAAAGATTTCGCCTGGATGAACGCCGCGTACAAATTCTCGAAGCGGCGATTGATCAATTCGAAACCGAATTGCCGGCCCTTCGTCAATTTATCCTGGCAGGTGGATGTCCTGCGGGGGCGCTACTTCACGTCGCACGGACTGTTTGCAGGCGTGCGGAGCGTCGAGTGGTCGCACTGGCCGTTAGTGTTCCGGTAGACGAGATCGTCATCCGATATTTGAATCGTCTTTCAGATTTTCTGTTTGTGCTCGCGCGTGTGGTCAACCATCGACAAGGTCAACAGGAGAACCCATGGTAAAAATGCTTCGATACGGTCTCGCGTTCGGTCTGCTGCTTGCATTTGCCTCGCCGGTATTTGCTCAAGGTGACTATCCGACATTCCAGCTGGCGCCGGGATATGGAAATCTAAAATTCGGGATAGCGGGTGTTGGTCTTGCATCGGCACGTCATTCGGGATTCGTACTGGATACAAATTACAATTTCAGCCCGGTGGTCGGCCTTGACCTGTTTACCGGTTACTACAGCCTTGGTAATAACTCTACGCTCTACACGAACACGTTTGGGCTGAATGCGGCGCTACGAAAGAATGCCCGTATCATTCCATATGGCACGGCCGGCTTCGGATTTGGATACCTCAACATCAATAATCAATTTGGAGAACAGGCAATGGCAACCCGGATCGGTGGTGGCGTCGACATTCCCCTGGGTGATTCCATTGCGATCCGGTCGGACGTTACTCACATGGGTTTCCATTTTGAGCACGAATGGAACGGCGGCATGAACATTTCCGTTGGGATCGTCTTTAATCTTTCGCAGTGAAAACCTGGGGAAGGTCGATTTAGGCTGGCAGGATGTCCAAGAAAAAGTCCAGGGCCTCTCGTAAGGGAAGTCGTCGCAGTTCCGGAATGGATTCAGCCGGCGGTTTATGGAACCCTCGCTTAAAAGCGATCGGTCTTCGCGCTTTATTTTTTGGGGTGTTCCTGGCGATTTCCGGATTTGGAATGTCCGCCTATTGGAACTACACGCACCCACCCAAACCGCTCCACGCTTTCAGCTCCACGGAACGCAGTGAATTCATGGATGTGCTGAAAGCCGGTGGAGTGCCAACCCAGAGTGTCTGGCTCTCATGCCCGGAAGGTATGCCGGAAATTTGCAGGCTCATGAAACAGTTCATTCCGATGTTCCAGGAATCGGATTGGAGAGTGGAAGGAAACCAGGTAGTGCAGTGGAAGCCTGCTCACCCTCTGGCTGGAGTCTATTTGATTTTGCAGGCAGCGGGCGAACCGGACGAGCTGACCAGGGCTGCCGAGAAACGAATCAAGAATTCCTTTATGGCACTTGGCATTCCTGTTCGATCGGCCAGTGCCCCGGATGTGCCCAAAAATTCCATTGGGATTTACTTTGGTCCGGACATGTAGTCCGTTCTGAATCAGCTGTTCTAGGCATCCCCTGGTGTGACAATGACGATTTGATCGCGGCTCATGTTGAGAAACGGCACCTGCAGCACCATCCGTCCCTCGGGGCCGCGCACTTCGGCATCGGTAATGGCGATGAAGGTCTTGGCGTCGTTAATGTAATCGGTTACGCGAGCTCCGGGCACCAGCTCGATATAACCGTTGACGCGGTAGGTGCTGGTAAGAATAGTGACTCTCGTACGGTTCTCAATGTCATCTGGCATTCCTGGACTCCTGTAAATTCAAGTTGCGCCATATTAACCGAAAGGCAGCTGCAGAGATCACGTCATCGTCTGATCCAATGATGGAAGAGACCATGCCGACTTCGGAACCAAAAATGGTAAATTAAGCTCCGTTACGCGATAACGCAGCGAAACGTACAGCCAGACGCATCTGAACCGGGGCGGTTAGCTCAACTGGTAGAGCATTCGGTTTACACCCGAAAGGTCACAGGTTCGAAACCTGTACCGCCCATTTCCACGACTGGCGTGGGTTGGACATCAATCTCCTGACTCAGGATGCGACCAATTAAATCGACGCCGCGATTGAAAGTAGTTCGGCGAGCATGTTTGGGTCATTCGGCAAGACTTGCTCAAAACGATGAAGGCCCTCCAGGCACATCAGCTTTATCTTTCCGGCCTGCATCACTTCGTCCTTCGTTTGTTTCTCCTGGGCTTTGAGTTCCTTCGGCTTGTCGTCTCCGCATTCTGGACATTTTCCTATCATTGCTTGAGGTCCTCCGAATTGATTGATGCTGATTACCAGTAGAGCGCAACTTGGCCCGATCCACAACACCGCGCCACCCGGTTGGATTTCAGCTTGCGCTTCCAGGAGTCTGGATGAACGAAGTCGGTCAGAACGCCCCGGTCCAGTTTACTCGAGCTGTCCGGGTGGCCCCGGAGTCCGACCTCAGGGAAGAATGGGAATACGCGGAGCACGGGCTAAAGCTATGAAATCGGTCTTGTGTCGCTCAGCTGTGCGTCGGGAATGCTTCGGCCAGAAGTCGGGCCCTCTGTGCGGGATCAACGGGAAGCAAGACATCGAATTCGTGCAATGCCTGGAAGCAATGAACGGGGAATACAATTGCGGTAAGGTATATCCCAACGAAGAAGCCTGCGACCGATGAAACAACCGTACGCACTACTGACATGGATGTGGGACAGCAGCATAGTCGAATACACGGGATAGCGGTAAGGTCGGAGCAATACTCAAGCTCGTTTATAAAGAAGGAAATCAGGATTCAGCCCTGTCCATTTTTACGCGCGACACGGACGGCGAGATTCGTCACTTTTATACCGGGCATCCGTGGCTGGCTGGGGACATGAAGGAACGCGGGATCGATGAGTTGAAACCGATCTGGAATATCATGGATCTTACGCGGCAGAGACGCGGTAACTTTTACGCGAAACTCGAGTATCCGGAAACCGAATAAAGAAAGGGACCAGCAATCGTGCCAAATACTGTGCGTCTTCATCGAGTCCTTCGGACAACGCCCGAGAGAATTTATCGGGCGTTTATCGACCCTGATGCCATGTCCAAGTGGCTTCCGCCGAATGGCTTCACCGGCAAAGTTCATCATTTGGATGCGAAAGTCGGCGGCACCTACAAGATGTCGTTTACAAACTTCACGAATGGACAAAGCCATTCTTTTGGAGGGGAGTATCTGGAGCTGGTTCCCAACGAACGCATCCGTCATACAGACAAATTCGATGACCCAAACTTGCCAGGCGAGATGCAGGTCACAATTTCTTTAAAGAAAGTTATGATCGGTACGGAGCTGAACGTCATCCAGGAGGGAATACCCGACATGATTCCGGTCGAGGCTTGCTATCTCGGATGGCAAGAGTCGCTTGCGCTTCTCGCCATGCTTGTAGAGGCTGAAATTCCCGGTAATTGAACAACCCGTTCTGACGTGTTGGTGACCCGAAGGGCCGGCCGAGGGGTCAAGCAAATAATCAATCTGACTTTCTGACTTTGCTTCTGCGGGAATCTTTCCCCGCTGGATTCGTCCTTCCATGGCACGTGACATGCACTAGCAGTGTGCACACCTACCGAGGAGGTCACGAATGAAGATTCGATCGCTTATCACCATTGGTCTGTTCCTCATCGCGGTTGCCGCGAGGTCCGCCCAAACGGTTAACGATGCGCAGATCGCCCACATTGTGGTGACCGCTAATCAGGTCGACATCGACGCAGGCAAACTTGCTGAGTCCAAGGCCGCGAATGCGGATGTCAAAGCATTTGGCAAGATGATGGACACGGATCACACAGCCGTCAACAAGCAGGCAACGGACCTGGCTGCCAGGCTGAAGCTGACGCCGCAGGACAATCCGACCAGCCAGAGCTTGAACAAGGGGGGTGAGACGAACGTCGCCAATCTGAAAACTCTGAGCGGCGCCGCGTTCGATAAGGCATACATTGCACACGAGGTCGAGTACCACCAGGCTGTAGTCGATGTCGTGAACAAAATGCTGATCCCGAACGCCCAGAACGCGGAGCTAAAGGCGCTGATGGTCAAGGTGGCCCCGGCGTTTGTTGCGCACCTCGAGAAGGCCAGGCAAATCCAGGCTGCCCTGGGTAAGTAACCGCTTGACGTTACGACCAGATTCCAGACGAAAGGAACGAACATGAATCCATACACATTGCCCGACTTACCGTATGACTACAGCGCTCTGGAACCTCACATTTCCGGAACAATCATGGAGCTGCATCATGGAAAACATCATGCCGCCTACGTAAAAAACTCAAACGACGTATTGGAAAAGCTGGACGAAGCCCGTCGGAGCGAAGACTTTTCTCGGGTGGCTGCTCTGGAGCGGACCTTGGCTTTCAATCTTTCGGGTCATATTCTGCACTCCATTCTCTGGCAAAATATGACGCCCAACGGTGGTGGCACTCCCACCGGAGATTTCGCGAATGCTCTTGTGAAAGATTTTGGGAGCTTCGAACGATTTCGCAAACAGCTTAACGAGGTTGCCGCAACCATCATGGGTTCCGGTTGGGCCGCCCTGGTTTGGGAACCGATTGGAAAACGGCTGTTGATCACGCAAATCTATGATCATCAGTCCAACCTCGCACAGGCCGGTATCCCCTTGATGGTCGTCGATGCATGGGAGCATGCCTACTATCTTCAATACCAGAACCGCAAAACCGAGTTCTTTGAATCCGTATGGAAGCTGTGGAATTGGCAGGATATCGCCGCGCGCTTTAAGTCGGCGGTTCAGACGCGGATCAATATCGCTGCATAAACAGAACGCAGAACTCCCGAGCGGCATTTGGGGTTCGTCCGATGGTCCAGAAGTGACCTTATGTGGAAATCTGTGTCCATCGGGCCCCGCAAAAGAAAAAGCGGCGAAAGGAATGAAGAGTGCATTCAAACTTCCAGAAGGTCACCAGGCCGGTAATCAGGTAAATGTTGTGCGGACCGTACCAGGAGGCGCCGATGATGATCAGAAGAGTACAGAGCGGTGCCCGGTACAGCCGCAGAAGAGCGGGCGGCTCCAGCCACTCCACACCGACTCGCGATAGCGCGCCCGCCAGTTAGAAGTTGAGCCGGGCCAGCGATGGCTTGCAACAGCATCCCTTCAAATTTCGGAGCCCAAGTTCAGTAGAACCGGTTTTCCAAAGTCTTTTGTTCCGGCATGATGTTTCTCCTTTCCCTGCGATTTTGATCCTCGGGCTTGTTCGCAGCTGAACTTCCATTTGGTAGCCGATTCGTGGGTTACGGTATTATTGCCGGCAATGTCGAATCGTGAAGCGATGCAGGAACTCGTGGCGGAACTGCGCGGAAAGCTGGAAACCGTTAAGAAGGGCGGCGGTGAATCGGCAGTTCAACGTCACAAAAGCCGCGGCAAGATGTTCGTTCGCGAACGGATCGAGGCGCTGATCGACCCCGATACGCCGTTCCTGGAAACCAGCGCGCTCGCGGCCAACGGCATGTATAACGACGATGCGCCCTCGGCGGGAATCGTGACGGGTACCGGAGTCATCGACGGTCACCAAACGATGATCATCGCCAACGACGCCACGGTCAAAGGCGGCACATACTTTCCGATCACCGTGAAAAAGCATCTTCGAGCGCAGGAAATCGCTTTGCAGAACAACCTGCCATGCGTTTACCTGGTCGACTCCGGCGGCGCATTCTTACCTCTGCAGGCGGACGTTTTTCCCGACCGCGAACATTTTGGCCGCATTTTTTACAATCAGGCCACAATGTCGGCGGCAGGCATCTATCAAGTTGCCGCTGTGCTCGGTTCCTGCACGGCTGGCGGAGCCTATGTTCCCGCCATGAGTGACGAGGCGGTGATTGTTCGAAATCAGGGAACTATCTTTCTTGGAGGCCCTCCCCTCGTGAAGGCCGCCACGGGCGAAGACGTTACAGCTGAAGAACTGGGCGGCGCCGATGTTCACTGCAGGATTTCCGGTGTTGCCGACCACTACGCCCAGAACGATGCGGACGCCATGCGCATCGTTCGAGATATATTCCGATCGATACCTCCTGCAAAACGCCAGCCGCTTCAGGATTCCGAACCTGAAGATCCTCATTACGATCCCGGGACGATTTACGACATCGTGCCGAACGACCGTAAAAAATCATACGACGTCCGGGAAATTATCTACCGCATCGTGGACGGAAGCTGGTTCCACGAATTCAAGGCGCTCTACGGTCAGACCCTGGTTTGCGGATTCGCTCGAATCTGGGGCTACACGGTTGGAATCCTGGGAAACAATGGCGTGCTTTTTTCCGAAAGCGCGCTCAAGGCAACTCACTTCATCCAGCTTTGCTGCCAGCGCAACATACCGATCGTGTTCCTGCAAAACATCACCGGCTATATGGTCGGTAAAGCGTTCGAACGCGGCGGCATCGCCAAGGATGGCGCAAAGATGGTCAGCGCCGTTGCCAATGCTTCGGTGCCGAAGTTCACCGTCGTCGTCGGTGGTTCTTACGGCGCCGGAAACTATGGAATGTGCGGACGGGCCTTCGGTCCCCGGCAGCTCTGGATGTGGCCGAATGCCCGCATTTCTGTGATGGGCGGCGAGCAGGCCGCGCGCGTCCTGCTTCAAGTCAAGATGGAGCAAAGGTCCATGTCCTCGGAAGAGCAGCAGGAATTCATGCGTCCGTTGCTCGAGGAGTATGAACGTGAGGGAAACGCGTACTACAGCACGGCAAGACTATGGGACGATGGCGTGATTGATCCCGCCGACACACGCATGGTGCTGGCCCTGGGCATCTCCGCAGCAATGAATAAACCCGCGGCGGAAACGAAGTTCGGTGTCTTCCGGATGTGAACCCGGTTGTGAAGTAAGATGCTCAAGAAAGTTCTCGTTGCCAACCGCGGCGAAATCGCAATTCGAATTTGTCAGACCCTGCGAGAGATGGAAATCCAAACCGTGGCGGTGTTCACGGAAGCCGATGCCTCCTCACTGCACGTTCGATCCGCCGATCGCGCCGTCAGGATCGAGAATTACGTCGATCCCAAAGAAATTGTCCGGGCGGCGCAGGAAAACGGCGCAGACGCCGTTCACCCGGGGTATGGATTTCTTTCTGAGAACCCGAGTCTTTCCTCAGCGTGCGAGTCCGCAGGCATCATCTTCATTGGACCGCACACAGAAACAATCCGGAGCATGGGCGACAAGCTTGAATCCAAACGTCTCATGCAGCGGGTGGGTGTGCCGGTTGTGCCGAGTTGGGATCGCAATCCACCGGAATCCGAATTTCCGGTGCTCGTCAAAGCAGTCGGGGGCGGCGGCGGGAAAGGCATGCGATTGGTGGATCATCCATCCCAACTTTCCGACGCGATATCCGCGGCGTCGCGTGAGGCTGGAAGTGCCTTTGGAGACGATCGGGTATTTGTCGAGAAATATCTTCGCAGTCCGCGCCACATTGAATTTCAGATACTCGGCGATAAGCACGGCGACATCGTTCATGTCTTCGAGCGCGAGTGCTCGATCCAGCGAAGGCACCAGAAAATTATCGAGGAAACGCCCTCGCCGGGCCTGACGCCGGAGCTGCGGGCTCGTATGGGTGAAGCTGCGGTTGTGGCGGCGCGAGCGGCGAACTATATCAATGCGGGGACCGTCGAGTTTGTACTGGACCCGGGCGGCCAGTTCTACTTTCTCGAAATGAACACCCGTCTTCAGGTTGAACATGCCATCACTGAAATGACGACGGGCCTCGATCTGGTGCGGGAGCAGATTCTCATCGCCGACGGCAGGCACTTGTCTCGAACCCAGTCCGAATTACAGCAGACAGGACATTCGATCGAATGCCGCATCTATGCCGAGGTTCCGGAAGAAAACTTCAGGCCGGATACCGGCGTCGTCGCCGTCTATATGCCGCCCAGTGGCCCCGGCATCCGCCTGGACAGCGGAGTTCAGGAAGGATCGGTTGTCGGATTTCAATACGATCCCATGCTCGCGAAATTAATCGTCTGGGCCGGCGATCGCAGTGCGGCGATTGAGCGAATGAAACGTGCGCTATCCGACTTCGTGATACTTGGAGTTCGCAATAACATCGAATTCCTTCACCGTATTATTTCCAGCGACGAGTTCCGCACCGGTAGTTTCGACACTCAATTTCTGGGCCGCCGGCCGGATCTGCTGAACCCTCCCTTAGTCGATATTCCGCCCGCAGCGCGGATCGCGGCTTCGCAGAGGCGGACGAGGGTGCTGGCTGGCGGCGGGGGGAGCGCGTTACCGGATGTGTGGGCGTACGGCGCCTGGCGGAATTCAGGGGGCGACGTTCGCCATGTTGCGTCAGGGGACCGGATTGAAATTGATAAGAAGAAGCAGAGACTCTACGTGCATCGAAAGCGAGGGGAGGTCGAAGTATGGATCGGAGGTCGAACTTATCGCCTGACTGACGGAATTCGAAGGGAGCAGGGGATCGATGGTTCAGGCGAGATCCGCGCCCTGATGCCGGGCCGGATCCGTCGCATCGAGGTATCGGCCGGCGAACGGGTCGTAGAAAAGCAGCCGCTCGTCATCATGGAATCGATGAAGATGGAGACCACTCTCGCGGCGCCGCGCTCAGGCACGGTGGCTGAGGTCAAATGCCAGGTGGGTCAGACCGTCGAAATGGGCGAACTGCTGGTTGTAGTGGACCTTGAGGGTTAGTATGTGATCACCCCTCCTGGTCAGGAGGGGTGGCTGCGCCGAAGGCGCAGACGGGGTGGTGGGTCAAGCACCGCTGCTCGAATGACGCCCACAACATGCTCTAATAGTTCCAACAGTTCGCGGTTCTTGAAGCACAACACCCGGATCCCCTGCGATTCCAGCCACTCCTGGCGCTGCGCATCGTAGTCGCTTCTCAGTACATCGTCGTGGACGCCACCTTCAATCTCGATGGCCAGCTTGTGTTCGGGACAATAAAAGTCCAGGACGTATGGACCGACTCCGTGTTGACGGCGAAACTTTGCTCCTGCTCCAGAATTCTTCAGGTTTTTCCAGAGAAGCTTCTCCGCAGGGGTTGCGCTGTGACGTAGCTTTTGTCTCAGCGCTTTCTTGTCGGGTAAATTGTGAAGCTTTTTCACGGATCTTGAACCACCACCCCGTCTGCGCCTTCGGCACAGCCACCCCTCCTGGCTAGGAGGGGCGATCTGAATTATTCACCCACAGCCACGGTGAGCTGGTCATGGGATGAAAGCAATTCTCTCGCGATAACGAGCGTCTGGATCTCGCTTGTGCCCTCGCCGATGGTGCAGAGCTTGACGTCTCGATAGAACTTTTCGACGGGATAGTCTTTGATGAAGCCATAGCCTCCATGGATCTGCAATGCCTCATTCGCAATTTGAACTGCCGCCTCGGACGCGAACAGCTTGGCCATTGCAGATTCCTTCGTTACGCGCTTTCCCTGATTCAACAACCACGCGGCGCGGTACATCAGAAACCTTGCGGCGTCGAGCGAAATGGCCATGTCGACGAGTTTTTTCTGGATCAATTGAAAGTCCGAGATGTGGTGTCCGAATTGTTCACGCGACTTGGAATAACTCAGCGCCGCGTCGTAGGCGCCTTGCGCCATTCCGACGGCGAGGGCGGCAATGGAAACGCGTCCGCCATCGAGCACCTTCATGCTGTCGACAAACCCTTCGCCCGCGTTTCCCAATAACTGTGCACTGCCGAGGCGGCAGTCGTCAAATATCACTTCTCCCGTTGCGCTGGCGCGCAATCCAAGTTTTTCCTCCTTCTTGCCGACCCGGAATCCCTCGGTTCCTTTTTCCACGATGAATGCGGAGATGCCGTGGTTCCCGGCCACGGCATCTGTGACAGCCATGGCGACGCAAACATCGGCATAGTGCGAATTCGTCGTAAATGTTTTGGAGCCATTGAGTGTCCACTGTCCGTCGAAAACCGCACGGGTCTGGGTTCCTGACGCGTCTGAGCCAGCGGAAGGTTCGGTGAGTCCCCAACAGCCCAGCCACTCGCCGGAAGCGAGACGGGGAATGTATCGCTGGCGCTGGCTATCAGTTCCGAACTTATAAATGTGGTTTGCACAAAGTGAGGTATGCGCCGCCAGGATAATACCTACAGAGCCATCGACTCGAGAGAGTTCTTCGATGATGATGCAGTACTCAATGTAGCCCAGGCCGGCTCCGCCGAGATCTTCCGGTAAGATCGCGCCCATATAACCGAGCGAGCCCAGCTTCTTGATGACGGAGAGCGGGAATGTTTCCGAATCATCCCATTCCCGGACATGCGGTCGAATTTCAGCATTAGCAAAATTGCGCACCGCATGGCGCAATTCGATTTGGTCCTGCGTAAATGCAAAGTCCATATTGCCCCTTTGTGTCCGCTTGAAGCGCTGAAGCGCACACTGAAATAGTATTGCTCTGAATGCGCTACAATGACGCGGAATCATGAAAAAAGTCCGAATTGCAAATGGCCAGGGATTCTGGGGCGACTCGCTGCAGGCGCCAATCGACCAGGTGCGGCGTGGGCCAATCGACTACCTGACTCTGGATTACCTCGCGGAGGTCACGATGTCGATCATGCAGAAGCAACGTGCCCGCGATCCGCGGTTGGGTTATGCGCGAGACTTCGTGTCGATGATCGAAGAAGTCCTGCCGGACCTCGTTCAACGTAAAGTCAAAGTTGTCGCCAACGCGGGTGGCGTGAATCCGGATGCCTGTCGGGACGCAGTGATCGAAGCCGCTCGGCGCAGAGGCTTCGGCGGAAAGATCAGGATCGGCATCGTCGCCGGTGACGACATCATGTCACGCCTGGACGACTTCATCAGCCGCGGGGTCGAACTGAAGAATCAGGAGACTGGCGAGCCGCTTGCTTCTGTGCGGTCGCAGGTTCAAAGTGCCAACGTTTATTTCGGTGGCCGGGATATCGCTCAGGCTCTGGACCAGGGCGGACAGATCATTATCGCTGGCCGGGTGACAGATACCAGCTTGTCGCTTGGCCCGATGATTCATGAATTCGGCTGGACGCCCGACGACTGGGATCACCTCTCCGCGGGTACGATCGCCGGTCACACGATCGAATGCGGTGCTCAATGCACAGGCGGCAACTGCTTTATCGATTGGGAGACCATCCCCAACGTGGCGGACATCGGCTACCCAATCATCGAAGCTCAACCGAATGGTGCGTTCGTGATCACAAAGCACGAAGGTACGGGCGGGCGCATTACCGTTGCTGGGATTAAAGAACAGCTTCTTTACGAAATGGGCGACCCGCGTGAATACATCACGCCCGATTGCGTCGCAGACTTCACGACCATTCAGCTTGAACAAGAGGGAGCAGACCGGGTGCGATTCTCCGGGATAAAGGGCCGGCCGGCGACAGATCTCTACAAGGTCAGCGTGAGCTATTCGGCCGGCTGGAAGGCTATCGGATCCCTCGTCTATGGCTGGCCCGATGCGTATAAGAAGGCTCAATCGGCGAATCACATTGTGAGAGAGAGACTCGACAGACTGGGGTTGAAGTTCGACGCGATAAGGACCGAATTCGTCGGAGTCGATGCTTGTCATGGCGAGCTTTCGGGGCCGCCGCCGTCTGAACTAGCGGAAGTGTCGTTTCGCATCGGTGTACGATCCACAGACAAACGCGCGGTCGAGCGGTTCACGCGGGAAATTGCGCCGTTGGTGCTCAACGGCCCGCCGACGGTTACCGGGTTCGCTGCCGGACGCCCAAAAGTTGAAGAGATTGTCGCCTATTGGCCGGCGCTGATACCCAAGAGTGAGGTCCACTCGCAGATATCCGTGATAGAGGCTTGATTCATGGCCAGAGTGAAACTGTTGAAGCTTGCACACGCCCGTTCGGGCGACAAAGGCGATACTGCCAACGTCGGCTTAATTGCCTATAAGCCCGAATACTATTCCACTCTTGTGGAGCAGGTGACGGCCAGGCGTGTGAAAGAACACTTTAAGGGAATATGTTCCGGCAAGGTGGAGCGTTTCGAAGTGCCGAACCTTCACGCTCTGAACTTCCTGCTTCACGAAAGTCTGGATGGCGGTGGCACCTTGTCCCTGAAGACCGACGCACAGGGAAAGACTTACAGCACTGCCTTGTTAAGGATGGAGATCGAAGTCGACGATTCGTTGGCACGTCAGTTGTCCGAATAGCGACACCTGCGAGACCCCGCGCTGCGAAATCCGGAGCTTTCGCGTGAAATCAACTTTTCACGCGAAATTCGATTGCGTTTCGGTGATGCCTGGCACGCCTCGACGGTTTCCCATGAAATCAGTAATGAGGATGTCATGAACTTCAACTGCTCTCATCTTGAAACACGTTTCGCAGTGCCGAATGGTCGGAAGCTTTCCACAGGCCTTTCGCATCTTGCGCTCGAGTGCGTATTACGTCTTAGCGCCTTCCGACCTTGCTCGCCGGTCTGTGCCACGTGACAACGTTGAATGAGACGGGTAATCTATTTAGTATGTTGTCGGTGGTGGAAGAATCGCCAAACCGGAATCAGCGACCAACCGCGACCATAGCGACGCAAAGCAGGGATGGCGTCCGATTGACTAAACAGGCTCCCAAACAATTTCTTCACAAATTTCCCAGCGGCACACGGTTACGAACTTCCGCGCATTTGCTTTGCGTTTTTCTGTGGAGTCTGTTTCTTGGAGCGCCGCTCGACGCACAGACTATTACAACGGCATCGCTGCCCGGAGGCACGGTCGGCATGGCGTATTCTCAAACCCTGGCCGCCACGGGAGGAACGGGGCCACTGACGTGGTCGTTGGCGGCGGGATCGCTTCCGGCAGGATTCAGTCCGATCACCGGCGCTGGCGTCATTGCCGGAACGCCTTCGGCTGCGGCCATAGGAACCTCCAACTTTACCGTTCGCGTGACGGATAGTGTCGGCGCTACGGTCACGAAGGCGCTCTCAATTACGATCGCCGCAGCGCCCTCCATCACCACCAGCGCCTTGACCGGAGGCACGGTCGGCGCGGCGTATTCTCAGACCTTGGCCGCCGCAGGAGGAACGACACCATTGACGTGGTCGTTGGCGTCCGGATCGCTTCCGGCTGGATTCAGTCCGATTACCGGAGCGGGCGTCATTGCCGGAACGCCGTCGGCCGCGGGAACGTCGAATTTCACCGTTCGTGTGACGGATAGCGTGGGTGCAACGGCCACGAAGGCGCTTTCGATTACGATCACGGCAGCGCTGACCATCACAACTCCGTCGCTGCCCGGAGGCACGGTCGGCGCGGCGTATTCTCAGGCCATGGCCGCGTCGGGAGGAACGGCACCATTGACGTGGTCGCTGTCGGTGGGGACGCTTCCGGCCGGACTCAACCCGATCACCGGCGGCGGCGTGATTGCCGGAACGCCCTCGACCGCGGGAACGTCCAACTTCACCGTTCGCGTGACGGATAACCTCGGCGCAGTGG
>Ga0184628_10001078_pt1 | contig 13691 bp, 12 predicted proteins | sample PLM4_5_b1_FD_133149 | JGI IMG/M metagenome (GOLD analysis project Ga0184628, IMG submission 133149) | Groundwater sediment microbial communities from an aquifer in East River, Colorado, USA - PLM4_5_b1 | ecosystem: Environmental > Terrestrial > Soil > Riparian zone | place: USA: East River... | reverse complement strand
GTCATTGCGGCGCAGCATGAATGCGTAGGGCTCATACGAGAAGAGACCATCGACCATGACGAAACGCTTTGGATCTTTGGCCTTCAGTGCGAGACCGATGAGAATCGCCTGGTCGGATGCGTACGCATCGACGGTTCCGTTCTCAAGCGCCGTGCGTCCCTCAACATGGTCTTTGACAGCTGTGATTTGCGCGGAAGTAATGACCTGGTCTTTCAGGAATTTGTTCAACGCGGCTTCCGTCGTCGTGCCTTTAATCACCGCAATCTTCTTACCGGCCACATCCGTCAGTGAGCGAAGCCGGGAGTTGGTCACGGTCATCAAGGCGGCACCGTCGACAAATGTCATCAGGCTGAAATCCACTTTGTCGGAGCGCGAAATGGTCGCCGTCGTCGTGCTGCATTCGATGTCCACTTTGCCTTGTTCCACCATGCTGATGCGGTTTTCCACCGTGACTGCGACCCAATTTTGCTTGAGAGTCACATTGAGCTGCTTCTGAATGGCGTTGGCAATGCGAGTGCAGAGTTCAACGGAGTAGCCCGTGGGTTTCTTGTCGGCTCCGAGAGAGGAAAACGGCGACGCATCCGCCAGGTATCCCAGGTTCATTGTTCCCGAGTCCTTGATCCTCTTGAGAGTGCCATCGAGTGTCTGCGCCTCAACGGACGGAACACCAATCATCGAGATCACGATCAACAGCCCGAACACCCCCGACAGAGTCATCTTGAATCTTGGCCCCAACTTCATGCGATCCTCACTTTCTCCTGCAATAATGTGCTGCGTCCGCCGCAAACAGCCGATTGCGAGTCGGTATTATTTACGCAATCGTGAAGGAACGGACCTGTACATAAAGGCAGGTCAAATTTCGACTTATGCGGTGGTGACCGTTGCGGCTTGCGAGCGATCGCCCCTCCTGGACAGGAGGGGTGGCTGCGGCGAAGCCGCAGACGGGGTGGTGGATCAGGTATTTTTCCGTTTGAAGCTTGAACAACCACCCCGGGCGCGCCATCTCTTGATACCCCACCCTTCCTGTCCAGGAGGGGCGATCGGATCGTCCGATTTCACAATTTCTTTTCTTCAATCCGCCACTCCCCTCATTGGCCCAAGGTCCAATATTCATCCCCGATTCTTTCCTCCATAGTGCACATCGTGAGGAAGACACGCTCCCTGATAACGATCGTTGACGACGAAGAGCCCATACGCAATGCCTTGAGACGGCTGTTGCGCTCGGCGGGAATGGACGTCGAAACATTTCCGTCCGGCGTTGAATTTCTCGATTCGCTTGCGACTCGACGGCCGGACTGCGTTGTGCTGGATCTTCACATGCCGGTAGTGAACGGCTTCGAGGTTCTCGAGCAACTGGCGAAGTCCGATATGCACCTGCCTGTCGTGGTGATCACCGGTCACGACTCCGATGAGACACGCTACCTGGCACTGGCCAGGTTGCCCGTGGCCTATCTGCGCAAACCGGTAGACGACCAGGTATTGCTCGATGCCATTGCATTGGCGCTGCGCCACAACGTGCAGTGATGAATTAACCCTTAACCTTTGGAGAAGAACGATGTACTACGATGACGCTGCACTATTTCCCGAGAACATGACCCCCCTGATCATCACGGCGGCCCCGTATGGGCCGACGTGGCTCCCCGGCGACGCGGAAGACATCGCCGTCACCTGGGACGATCAGGTCAAGGCGGCGGTGGATTGCTATAAGGCCGGCGCCACGATGCTGCACTTCCACGTCCGCGACCCCGAGACCGGACACCTTTCGGCAAACATCGATCACTACAACTACCTGCTCGGACGCATCAAGAAAGAAGTGCCCGACATGATCATGCAGGTCGGCGGATCGATCGCATTCTCGCCCAAGTCGGATGGCGCCAAGGCCGAATGGCTGGACTACGACACGCGTCACATGCTGGCGGAACTGGACCCGAAGCCGGAGACCGTCACCATCGCAATCGGAACATCCATGTTCGACATCACGCAGATGTGGACGGAGGAAGATGTCAAAGGGACGCACATGGAGGATCCGAAGGTGATCGAGCAATACGCCGGCATGTTTACCGACGCCGGTCCTGCCTTTTACCTGGAGCACCTGAAACGCCTGAGAAAGTCCGGTATCCAGCCTTTCTTTACTCTCGCGCATATTCACCAGCTGGAGATTGTGGAGAGGCTCATCCGCAACGGTGCGTACATGGGTCCGCTGAACACCAACATCACGATTTACGGCGGCGGAGGCTGCGGCTACAACCCGTTCGATTGGATGCACTGGCTCCAACGCGAACCGCAGGGTGCAACCGTGCATTTCTGGGGCTCGATGCGCGTGACTGCGGTCGCGATACCGCTGGGCATGATTCTGGGTCATCACGTGCGGGTCGGCATTGAAGACAATCTCTGGAACAGCCGTCGTGAGCGCATGAGTACGGTGAAGCAGATCGAGGGAATCGTGGACCTCTGCAACCGGTTCGGCCGCAAGGTGGCAACCGGCAAGGAAGCACGCCAGATCATGAAGATCGGCACCTGGTACAACAGTGTGGACGAGACGCTTCAGAACCTTGGTATGCCGCCCAATCGCGTGGGAGGCAAAAAGGGCTTCACTGTCTTTGAGACCGATGGCAAGAAAAGGACGGATGGGCCAGCGGGCGATTCGCATCCCATTCCCAAAGTGGCCGCAGCAGCAGCGGCGGCCGCGAAGTAATCCATCCCTCTCCCAACGGGAGAGGGTGGCCCGAAGGGCCGGGTGAGGGGTACCGCACGAGAAATAATTTCATTCGGTACCCCTCATCCGGACCCGCAGTTTCTTGATGTCTCACCTTCTCCCTTCGGGAGAAGGATTCGCATTGAAGCAGGAGCATGAAATGACAAGCCCATCATCAACCGGTCCGTGGGACAGTCCCGCGCTAACCAAGCTTCGCGAATGGGAGCCGGCCTGGGTCGACCAATGTCTCAAGATGTCCAACAGCCCATGGACAAGCGGCGTTCTCCCGCGCAAGGACGTCGAGCTCATCAGCCTTGCCGTGAATGCCGCCATCACGAACCTGAGTCCCGGCGGAACTCGCCGTCACATTCGTGGCGCGCTCGAAGCCGGAGCAAGCCGCGAAGAGATCGTGATGATCATCAAGATCGCATCTCTCCTCTCTATCCATACGGCGAGCCTCGGCGCGCCAATTCTATTGGAGGAAGCGAAAGCCGCCGCGAAGAAACCCACGCCGAAGCAACCCGCAGCGACGCCGGTTTGCGATGGGATGAAAGCCGCGGGCCAATGGAACTCGGCATGGGACGGGTTCTTTGAACTGGACCCAGCGTGGACCGAAGCGATTATCGCCGCCAGCCTGCCGGTTTACACGAGCGGAGTATTCACGCCGAAGCTGGCGGAGTTGCTGAGCATCGCTGTCGATGCGTCGATCACTCACATGTACGCGCCCGGAACACGTCGGCATATCCAATCGGCGCTGAAACTCGGCGCGACGATGGAAGAAGTCATGGAAGTTCTAAAGATCTGTGTCTCTCAGGGGATGCAGGCAGGCAATCTCGGCATTCCGATTCTCGCGGAAGAACTGGAACGTTTTGAGCAATCGAAAAAATCGTAAACGCCAAGGAGACGGACAATGACGAAGACTAATTCAAATGTTATGCGAAAACTAATTCCCGTTCTTACCTTGCTGGTCCTGGCATTGAACGGAGCAGTGCATGTTGCCGCTCAGCAGCCTGCTGCTGCCCAGGGGCTTCTTGGCGCGACATATAAAGAATTGCTTCCCGAGCAAAAAGCTCTCGTCGACGATTGGTTCCAGCGGGCCAGCGTGGCGCTAAAGAAAACCGTCCCTGCCGAGGAAGGCTACGACAACTTGCCGCTGTCCTATAAGACAACGTTCAGCGCGGTCACTCATGCGCTGTTGCGTACGCCTTTGACGGACAAGTCCGGAGCCCCCCTGGGCACTTCGGCAATCATTCTCATCGGCAAGCTGGACACGGTAGCCGGTCAGGTTCCCGGTGTCGGCGGCGACGAGCAGTTTCGAATTTATATCGAGCTAAATCCCAAAGCTTTGGAATTACTTGAAAAGAGCAAGGAGTTCGGACGAGGCCCGGACAATACCATTTATCACCACGGCTACCCGGTGTGCTATCGAAGTACGGGAGGCACTCCATCGCTGCAGGTTTCCTCAACGAAGGACGGAAAGCGAGCCGATATCGACGTGGACTATCGGTCGAGCAAGTTTCCCGCCGCACTTGTGAACGGACACCTCACGGCGTCGAACTCCGACGTTCGATCGGGTAACAACGACGAACGCCACAATCAGCATTGGTCCGGAATGAACAGCTGGTGGCGCAGCATTCTCGGCATACCCATGGTCGCCACGAAGGCCGGCTCAGGCAATGCTCCTGCGACAGAACCCGTCATCAAGGCGAATGCGAAACCGGAAGTGGCCGTACGCGATTTTCTGAATTCCTGGCTGGTGGGCCAGAAGCCGGAACTGGCTGTCGCGTATTTTGCGCCGAGCGCATTCAGCTGCATGGAGATTGAACAGGGCACGCCCCTGGATTTCGGTGTGGCGAAATTCTCAATGCTGATGGCCCTTCGGCAGGCGAACGAACGTGTTGGAAAAGTCGCAAAACTTTCCGACGTCAGTTCCGGAGTCCGCCTTTCCGGTCCCAGAGGCAAAGTGATCATGCAGCCATACGAGACGGAATTCGTTCTCTATGATGTGCGTGAAGATCTTGCAGAGCAGATGAAATGCGCCAACCAGCTCGATCCATCGCTTGTTTCTGCGAAAGCGGCGCAGTCCAAAGCCTTCGGCAAGTATATCGGGTCCGTCTTTAAGCTCAAGACGCCAACACAGGAGGGAAAGACCATCGCAGCCCTCTGGGCAAAAGAAGACGGATTCTGGAAGCTGATTACCTACGATGTGGATCCGAAGTTTGAGCAGTACCAGGCACCGAATGCTGCCGCAGTTGCCGTAGCCGCAGCGGCAGCGGTGCCTGTCATGACATACGTGGCAGGAGACAAAGACCTGACCCAGGCCGCAACCGACTTTCTCGATAAGTGGTTTGTCCAGGGGAAGTCCCCGGAAGCGTTTCAGTATCTTTCGTCCCGCGCGTACGCCTGCGTGAACCTGTATCGCGATGAAAGCACTCCTGCGCCAAAAAGCCCGGCCGAGGCAGGGCAACTCGTGCAGGCAGGCATGAAAAGTACGGCAGCCTTCGTCGGGAGCGTCAAGAAGCTGGATGAAGCGATTGTCGCACCGGTGGTGTCGCATCCGGACATCCAGCTGGTCAGGCACTCCAATTCAAAAGCGTTCGTCCTCGCATCTGTTCCAGACCACATGGCTGCCGCTGCAGATTGTCAGGGGCGCGAGGCCGGAAAAGAAATCTACTTTGAAAAGCCCGCGAGTGGAAACGTGTATGGGAATTTCTACGCGACTGGTTTTCGACTCTCAAAGCCCGGAGACGAAGCTGGAGTGTTGTGGGCATTGTGGGCCAAAGAGAATAGCCAGTGGAAGGTTGTCTCTTACTTCCTGGTCACGCCGTGAAAAGGTGATATTGCAGGCGCGGTCATAGACCGCGCCTACACGGGACAAGATATGTGGAAGGCGAAAAGACTGCCCTCCTGGGATAGGAGGGCAGCGGGATCGCGAAGCGGATCCCGCGAGGGGTGGTAGCTGCAGGCAAGGGAAATTTTTCTACGACGTGGCTACCACACTGGCGCTTCGCGCCACCCCTCCTGTCCCAGGAGGGGAGCCTGAATTTCAAACTAGACCACTACTGGTATTTGAGAAATGGAAGATCAATTCATACGTCTCTACGAAAACCTGATCTCACGCGTGTCCGGACCGTTGCACTTTCGCCTCCTGCTTCAGCCGCTCATGGCAACCCTTTTCGCGGCTCAAGCCGGGTTGAAGGACGCGCGCGAGGGCAGGCCTGCATACTTCTGGGCCCTCTTTTCCGATCCCGAGCAGCGGAAGGAATTGCTCCAGCAAGGTTGGAAAGCCGTAGGGAAGGTTTTCGTCATCGCCATCATTATCGATGCCGTCTATCAGGTCATTGCTCTCCGCTGGATCTATCCGTTGGAGGCGTTGATTGTTGCCTCAGTCCTCGCAATCTTTCCTTACCTGTTGTTCCGTGGCCTGGTGAACCGAATAGCGCGACTGGACTGGAAGGAGTAAAAAGTGTCTGCGAAAAGTTTCTCCCCAAAACCGACTCTGCTGCTGGCCGACGATCACGCCATTGTCATCGAAGGACTCCGGAAGTTGCTGCAACCCGAGTTTGAACTCGTGGGAGCTGTCGGAGACGGATGGGCGCTTCTGGAAGCCGCAGAGAAATTGAGGCCGGACGTGATCGTTGTGGATGTCTCGATGCCGCTGTTGAACGGCATCGATGCGATCCGCCGTCTGAAGCGAGCCGGTTCGCCCTCCAAAGTCGTGATTCTTTCCATGCATATGGATGCCGAGATCGCAACCGAAGCATTCCGTGCAGGCGCTTCCGGTTACGTATTGAAGCATTCTGCGACAGAGGCGCTGAGCAACGCGATCTGGGAGGCGTTGGCCGGACGACGGTTCGTCAGCCCGCGGATTGCACAAAGCGTTACGTCCAATCTCATGCAGTCTTCGCACTGCGATGAAGGCTTTTCCGTTCGACTGACGCAGCGCGAGCGTGAAGTGCTTCAGCTGGTAGCCGAGGGCCGCACCATTCGAGGGATTGCGGAAATCCTGCAGATCGCGATACGAACCGTGGTGTTCCATAAATCGAACATCATGGATAAGGTGGGAGCGCGAACGACGGCGGATTTGACTCAACACGCCATCAAGAGCGGTTTGATCTCCCTGCAGTTGGCTGTTTCTTACGACGTTCCGCGGGAAACCGGCATTCGTTCGTGAGGCCGGTCCTGCTGGGTGTTGCCGCATTCCTGTTTTTCATTGCGATTCCGGTCTTCGGACAATCTGCCCTTTCCACGGCGACTCCTTCACCGCCCGCGCCCGACTATTTCTTTCCGGACGTTCCCCCGGATGTGACGAAATTCGACTTCAAGCCTTTTGACATACGGCTGGGATTCGTGGTCCTCGCCGACTACACCTTCATTGGTCAGAATTCGTCCAGTCGAGCTCAGGTGAACCCGCAGGCAAGTAAACCCGATCTTCGCGCAGGGCGGTTCGGCCTGACCGGGCAAATCAAATTCAAACGGCCCTGGACGTATTGGGTTGCCGGCGACTGCAACGAAGTCCGTGAAGATTCAGACACTCTTTTCGAGCCGCTCGATGTTGCAGTGACGATTCCACTCTGGAAGAAGGCACGCATCACAATCGGCAAGCAAAAAGAGCCCTTCATTTACGAGATGGTGGGAGACGCCGCAAACCTGCCGCAACAGGAGCGCATCCTCAGTCCGTTTTTCGTAACCCGAAACGTCGGCATCCGATATCTCGACAATTACCTGAACGACAGGATGTCGTTCAACGTTGGAATCTATACCGATAACGGAACTCAGATTTCCAGCCGATTGACGGGATTGCCGATCGACTCTGCGGACGGACGAAAGTTTCTGCACGTTGGAGTTGGCTTCCGGCACATGAGTGACGATGCCGGTGAATTGAGATTCAAAGGCCGGCCCGAGTCCAACATCACGGACAACTATGTCGACACCGGCAAATTTGCCGCGAGTTACGCCAACCAGCTGTCGCTGGAATCCCTCCTGAACAGCGGTCCATTTTCGCTGCTGACGGAATATGCCACGGCGTGGGTGGAATCGCCAGAGAAGGGAAACCCGAACTTCAGTGGATATTATTTCACCGGGAGCTATGTCCTGACGGGCGAGACTCGACCCTACGACAAGAAGGTCGGATATGCACGGCGGATCATTCCGAAATCACGCTGGGGTGCGGTGGAACTGGTGGGACGATTTGGACATCTCGACATCGATGACGCTCTGGTTTCAGGTGGCCGCCTCGCAAAGTGGTACGGCGGAGTCAACTGGTGGGCGTCCCGGCAATGGAAAGTCGGCATGGGGTATGGACTCGCCGACCTCGACAGGTTCAATACGACCGGGCGCACACACCTGCTGATGACTCGTGCGCAGTGGATCTATTGATCGTAGCTTCGCCTTCCAAAGTCCAGCAAACCTCATTGCGATTCAGGGCCAGATCTCGAGTACGGAGTCAACGGCACTCAAGTTGAATTTTTCAATTTCGCCGAAGTTTGAGCGAAGCAGTCTTTCGATTTCAGCCACCCTGGCATTCCCGCACCTCATCCAGATTATTTTGGGCGGCGATCCCCGAAGCAGGGCCAGATCGGAGAAGTCCTTATCTAGTGTGACTACAATGAAACCATTGCGTCTTGCGTGATCCCAGATAACCTGGTCGGGTGCGGTTTCAAAGGAAAGCAGCACCGTTTGAGTGGAACCAGGGAAGAGATCGACCAGACTGAGACAGAGTTTGTGACTGAGGTTATGGTCGAACAGCAGTTTCATGCGGTGTAAGCGCAATCATTGTGTGCTGTTCGCGATCTGCGGCATATGACAGGCAAGCACGGATATCCTGTTCCGTTATGTCGGGATAGTCTTCGCTGATCTCGCTCCAACTCATCCCGGCAGCGATCCAACCGAGGACATCGCCCACAGTAATGCGCAGTCCCCGCACGCACGGCTTGCCGCCTCGTTTGCCCGGCTCCATGGTGATGATTTTTCTATAGTCCATTGCCAATGCAGATTAGCACGGCAACAAGGGGCTGAGAAGCATTTGAGACGAAACTGTTTCCGAAGCGGAAATCGGAATAAGCAGTTGCAACCCAAAGCAGTGAAGGGCAGCCTTTGCAACTGCAATAAAACGGGCGGCTTATTCAGCAGCCCTTCTCTGTTATGCGATTGCGGGGGAAGGATTTGAACCTCCGACCTTTGGGTTATGAGGAAGGTTTAACCATTGCCCGTGCTGTCTTTTCAACCGTTTAAGTAATGACAGTTAGCTCGTTTTGTTCGGTTCTTGGCCCTTGCTGTCCACCAAACTAACCACCAACTTGTCCACCAGTTGACCACCACAACCTTTTAGTTGTGAGGCTATTCGTTCCCGCATAGCCTGCACGTGAAGTCCAGCCCGTCCATTCTCGGTGCGCTTCGGGCGCAACTTGGCCTGGAGTTAACAGCCTCAAGAAGAAGGGCGAACCCCTGGTAGTCGATCACAGGAAGAGACCTTCCGAGAACCAGGAGCATCTCCAGACCACGCGTGACAAAACGCGCTCTCCTGGGGTTTCCCTGCTATAGGAGGACGATGTCGACCTTGGTGGTAACGGGAGTAAGCGAGTTAGAGCGCAAAATCGTGCAGTTGTTTCGGGAACATTACCCGATGTTGTACCGGACTGCGTATAGCATGCTGGACAATCCCGCCGATGCCGAAGATGTACCGCAAACCATCTTCCTGAGGTTGCTTCGATCCGGACTTCCGCCCGATCTGGAAAAGAACCCGCAGGGATACCTCTATCGGGCGGCCGTGAACCTGTCGCTGAATGTCATTCGAAGCCGGAAGCGTCAGGGGATTGTCGCCGATGTTGGCGGTTTCGAACATCTTGAGATCGCCGCCGACAGCACCCTTTCGAAACCCGCGGAAGATATACGTCAGTGTGTTGCGGAGGCGATTGCCGAGCTTGAGCCCGAGACGGCTCAAATGCTGTTGCTCCGATACGCACACAACTGCAGCGACGCTGATATTGCGAAACTCCTGGGCGCGTCGCGCGGCTCTGTCGCGATGCGGTTATTTCGAGCGCGAGTCCGTCTCAAGAAAATCCTGCGGAACTCCATGGGAGACCGATTATGAAACGCGTAAACCAAAATTACCGAAAGCAGTTGGATCAGTTTTTCGAACCTTCTCAAAAACTGTCGGCCGTTGACGTTGAGCCGGCATTGGAGCGGCTGCTGGATCGCCAGGCCGACAGCCGGGAAGGCGTTTTCGAGGGACTGGAAGTTCCTGCCAATTCCATTCCGATGAAACCGCCAGTATTGGCGAAACGGTGGCTGTGGACTGCTGCGGCTGCCGCAGGGCTGGTGCTTGCCGCGATCTGGATTGGGTTGGGATGGCAGGCTCGCGACGCGCATGCGCGTCTCGAAACCGCAGATGGTTCGTTGTTCCAGATCGCTGATGGCAAGAGCAAGTCCATTCGAAACGGAGATCGTATCGAAGCGCAGGAACTTGTTCGCGCGGGCAGCGAGGGAGGCGCACTCGTGCTGGCAGACGGATCGCGTATCGAGATGCGTGCGCAGTCGGAGCTTTTGCTGGAGCGTGCAACCGACGGCGTGCGCATTCGCCTGAATAAAGGCGACGTGATCGTGAATGCGGCGAAACAGCATGGTCATCTATATGTGCAGACGAAAGACGTGACCGTGTCGGTGGTCGGCACCGTGTTCCTTGTCAACGCCGATGACAAAGGCTCACGCGTCGCTGTGATCGAGGGTGAAGTGCGCGTGCAGCAAGGCACGGCGGAAACCCGTCTGCGGCCGGGCGAGCAATTGGCATCCAATCCGAAGTCCGAGGATCTGCAGTTCTTTGTCGAGACCGGTTGGAGCCGTGAAGCCTACGCGTATCTGTCGAAGTTGCACGAGTCGATGGCCCAAAGCCTGATGGCCCATCAATCTGCGGGACGCACGACTTCTGCTTCCGACAAACCGAAGTTCGAGGAAGCCTCGATACGACCCTGCGAGAAAGAAATCCAGGCGCCGGCAAGAGCACGTGGCGGTAGCTCCGATTCCATTCGCATTTCGCCCGGGCGGGTGGATGCGTTGTGTATGACGTTGCTCACTCTCATCAGGACGGCTTACCGTTCCCTGGACAACAATCCCGTACTCGGGAAAACATCGCTGCCAATGAATGTGACTTACGGCTTTGGCGCGGAAGAGGGGACGCCTGTGAGAGGCGGGCCAGATTGGGTGCGTTCGGAGAAATACACAATCGCAGCCATAGGAGATTCAACGGACGCTCCAACGCTGCACGGCCCCATGCTTCTGGAACTGCTGGAGCGCCGGTTCAAATTGAAGTCGCGCGTCGAGACCGAGGAAACCTCTGTCTATGCGCTTACGATCGCGAATGGCGGTCTTAAGATAAAGCCGTTAAAGCCTGAGAGGTACGAGGATGCGCGAAAGCTCTTCGCAGCGCAGGTCCGCGACATCGATCCCAGGGATTTGGATGCGCTGGTCAAACTTTCCGGCTCGCTGGGTTGTTCTTTAAGAGCCCGGAACGACCCGGCGGAGTTCAACCGATGGCGCGAAGCGGTTCGTCGCGGTGCGCAACTACCGCCGTGCGGCGTCGGGGACATTAGCGATAGCGGCCCCAATGTCGTGGTCGCCTTTGGCACGGCGCCGCTCGGCCGGGTCACCGAGATGCTACGTGAAGCTGCCCACACTTCCCTCTACGACACCCTGAATGGCCTTTTTGTTATCGACAAGACCGGCCTTCCGGATACGAACTGCCTCACTGCCATTCCTTCGGCTGGAACCCTCTGCGCCCCTCTGTTCAGTTTCGTTATGGAATATGCCAGAGACGAGAGCTTCTTTACGAGGACCGGTTTGACACCCGAGCGTATGGGCCTGGACATGAGTCTCCCGAAAGCGCCAAGTGTCTTTGCCGCGCTCGAAAAACTGGGACTGCATCTCGAGAAGATCAAGGCTTCGGGCGAATTCATCGTTATCGAGCACATCGAGAGACCCACGCCAAACTGAGGGGCGATTCGACGAGATGTTTCGTCGCACTTTCTCAGAACCTGTTAATAAACAGCAGGGTGCGGGATCTTCTAACTGTGGATTGTATGCCGACACAGTTGGATGGTCCGGTCCGGCTAAGGCCTCATTAAAAGTCTGGTGATCGACTACATGGAAAAGCCGTCGGAGAACTAAATGAGCGAGCCGATCACATTCCTGAAGAAACGCCTGCTAATGACCGATGCCTTCTGGAGTCTTTATGCCGAGGAGCACATGTCTACTGTCAACGTGTCCGACAGGATCGGCGAAGCTTTGGAACCGACATTTGAAGAGATCTTCCGCGAGCACTATCGTATGGCCTACCGTACGGCATATGGCGTGATCGGAAACTCTGAGGATGCCGACGACGTGGCCCAGACGATCTTCCTCAGGCTGTTGCATCGGGAGTTCCCAAAGGACCTGGTGAAGAATCCGAAGGCGTATCTCTATCGCGCTGCGGTGAACGAATCTTTGAATCTCGTCCGCTCGAGGAAGCGAAGCATCCTGACCGGCGATGCCGATCGATTCGAAGGGCCGCAACCCACGGTAGACGAGTCCGCAGAGGATATTCATCGAAGTCTATACGAGGCCGTCGCGAAGCTGACCCCCGGCTCTGCACATATCCTGGTTCTGCGATACGTGCACAAGTACAGCCTCGGTGAAATTGCCAGGCTTTTGGGAACGACGCGCAGCACGATTGCCGTCAGCCTGTTTCGGTCACGAGCCCGCCTGAAGAAGTGGATGCGTGCTTCCTCCCAATCAGGAGGACAGTCATGAATCGTCGCGAAAAGAAGGTTGAGGAACATCTCGGTCTGTTTGGTTCCTTGTCGGAGCAGGAATTGGCCGCTGCCGAAGAACGCGCATACGATCGTTTTCGTTCCGCTCCTGATCCAGCGCACTTAAGAGTTGTTGCAGAACAATCTCCGAAAGAACGCCGCGCGAATTCCGGCTTTCTATCCTCCTTCGGCACTCGGATCGCCATGGTGTCCGCAGCGGCAGTCGTGCTCTTCGCGGTCGTCATCGGAACAATGATTGTGCAGCGACATCGTGCCGTTGCAGTCATCGAGAACAGCGGCGTCACAGTTTCGGCAGGCGAAGTCGTCCGCGCGGATGTCGATGGCAGGACGCTGGTGCTGACCGACGGATCGCGTGTCGAGATGAATGCGCCGTCGGAACTTGTGTTGGAGCGCGCGGATGACGGTATGCGCATTCGCCTGAACAAAGGCAGCGTGATCGTGAATGCGGCCAGGCAGCACGGACACCTTTATGTACAAACGAAGGACGTGACGGTGTCCGTCGTCGGAACGGTATTCCTCGTCAACGCCGATGACAAAGGCTCACGTGTCGCTGTGATCGAGGGTGAAGTGCGCGTGCAGCAAGGCAAGGTGGAGAAGCGCCTGCAACCGGGCGAACAATTGACATCCAATCCGAAATCCGACAATGGGAAGTTCCTTCGGGAGACCGGTTGGAGCCCTGAGGCCTCTGCGTACCTGTCGAAGTTGCAGGAGTCGGCCCAAAGCCTGGCGGCCCGTCAATCTGCGGGAGGCACGCCATCTATTTCCGACAAGCCGAAATTCGATGAAGCCTCGATACGACTCTGCGAGCAGGATCTCCCGGCGGTGGAAGGCGTCCGCGGCACCGGAGGCGGCGCCGGCAACATTCGGCTTTCGCCCGGGCGGCTGGATGTGCAGTGCATGACCGTGAACACCCTGATCAGCCTGGCGCGCCCTTTCCTGAAAAACAATACTCGCGGGCTTTTGACAATGAATACGAATCCCGGCTTCGTGCCGGAAGACCAAACGCGCGTGAGGAGCGGGCCCGATTGGGTGCGATCGGAAAGATACACGATCGCTGCGGTAGGAGATTCAACCGACGCTCCGACGCTGCAAGTTCCCATGCTAATGGACCTGATTGAGCGCCGGTTCAATTTGAAGTGGCGCGTCGAGACCGAGGAAATCCCTGTCTACGAGCTCTCGATCGCGAAAGGTGG
>Ga0184628_10001077_pt1 | contig 13696 bp, 14 predicted proteins | sample PLM4_5_b1_FD_133149 | JGI IMG/M metagenome (GOLD analysis project Ga0184628, IMG submission 133149) | Groundwater sediment microbial communities from an aquifer in East River, Colorado, USA - PLM4_5_b1 | ecosystem: Environmental > Terrestrial > Soil > Riparian zone | place: USA: East River... | reverse complement strand
TGACGGGATGTTAATTTTTTCGCCCAAAGCCCGCCAAGGGAGAAAACGAAGAGCAGGGCGACTGCCGATCGCCCCTACGCGTCCGCTCTTGGAAAATTCAGCGCATCGATTTCAAATTTTCTCAACTCCGGCATAACTTGCTCAGTAAATAGCCGGAGCGAATTGAGCGCCTGCTTCTGAGTCAGCTCTCCGAAAGTAAATTCACCGAGAAAGGTGTCGCCGCCAGCTTGGTTGGCGATGGACTGGATTTGCCGCACCACGGTGTCCGGCGAGCCGCAGATAAATGACCCTTCGGCGATGGAGTGTTCCATGTCCATCAACTGCTGGCGCCGGCTGCCGTCGAGGATCGTCGTTAACCCGGTGGCGCCGTGGGCGCCGTAGGTGCGCGCGCCGCCGCGCCGCTCCCAGAAGTTTTTCCAATGATACTCGGCGTCGGCGCGCGCTTGTTTGTCGCTCTCGGCGACATAGATCTCGCGCATCAGCCCCATATGCGGCTTGCGCCCTGACGGCTTGGCGCGCTGATAAACTTCGCGGTATTCGTCGAAGGCCTTGCGCGTCGCTTTCATGCCGGAGGGCACCCACTGCACTGTGCTCACGCCGGTGGATGCGGCTTCTTCGATGGAATCTTTGCTGCGCGTAGGCATCCACAGCGGCGGATGGGGTTTTTGCACTAGCGGGATGCTGGAGTCGACATCTTTGCATTTGAAATACTTGCCTTCGAAGCTGAACGTCTCGTGGGTCCAGATGCCTTTGATGATTTGCAAGGCTTCCAGCGTCATTTCCCGCTTCTGATCCCAGGGAACGTTGTACGCAACGAAGGAAAACGGCCCGATGCCGGCGCCGATACCGCACTCCAGGCGGCCGTTCATGAGATTGTCGAGCAGCGCCGCCTCTTCGGCGACCCGCACGGGATGCCACAAGGGCAGGACGTAGACGAGCGGACCCATGCGAATATTTTTCGTCCGTTGCGACGCCGCGCCGAGGAAACTGCCGGGACTTGGGCATTCGGAAAAACCCATGTCGAAGTGGTGCTCGGCGACAAAGTAAAAATCCATGCCGGCCTGATCGGCGAATTCTAAAACTTCGAGATGGTTGCGATACAGGTCGACGTAGGTGCGCGCCGGGTGGTCATGCTTCTGCATGTGGTCGAAGAGCCCGAGTTTCATGGTGTCATCCTTATTTGGTCGTTTCTTTTTGAATCTCTTGCAGCAGCGAGTTGTCGTACATTTTTTCCAGGGCGAGTTTTTTCACTTCGGCGGCGCTTTCGGCGCGAAAGTCCAAGATCGAAGTGAGACCGGCCAGGGAAACGTAGGGAATTCTCAGCGCGTAGTCCTTGACGTTCTCTTTGTAGGTCTCGTCCAAAGTCGCGCCATCGCTGGTGCGCGTGTACTTGCCGATGGTGCGCTTGGCAAACGCTGGATCGGCGATCGCCAGATCGTAGGCGGCGATGGTCGCGCGCAGAACTTTCTTCAATTCTTCCCGCTTAGTTTTGAGCTGCGAGTTTTTGACGATGAAGCAGCCGTAGTCGAAGGGCAGGCCGATCGTTTCGGTGGTGAGCAATTCACGAAATCCCAGCTTGCGCGCATTCAGCGTCAGCGGCAGCGAGATCGAGCCGCCCTGGACTAAGTGGTTCTGCATGCCGGCGATAATTTCCTGGGTGCCGCCGAGTTGTAGCAGGGCGACATCCTTGATCGGCTGCAAACGATACTTCTTGAGTACCTGGCGAGCGACGAAGTCGGAGAAGGCGCCGAAGCGGGTGACGCCGACGGCTTTGCCTTTCAGGTCACCGATGCTGGCGAGTGGCGCGGTGGTGAAGAAAGACGTTTGGCCTTTGTCGTACTGGCAGCCGACCATGACGAGGTCGGCGCCGGCAAGATTGGCGTCGACCACCGCGCCGGCGGCTGAGTACATGATATCGATGTCGCCGCCGAGCAGCGCTTGCACCGACTTGGTGCTCGAGCCGATGTAGAGCAGCTCCATATCGGCGCCATATTTCTGATACAAACCGGCGTCCTTGCCGACCCACAATACCGTAAATGTTCCGGCGAAGGCGGTGTAGGCGACGCGCAGTTTGGCAGTCTGGGTGTAGGCACGGGTCGCTATCGCCGACGCGCAGAACAGAACCGCAACGAGTAATAATGATTTAGCGCGGTTTTTCATGGCTGTTCCTTACAACCCTAGACCTGTTTTCGATAGATCATGATCGCGACCTCGCTGTCAAGTTTGACCGGTAGAATCGAGCATGCGTCGGACTTCGCCTTGACCCGTCTCTCGGTTCTAACTTATGGTATGATTTTCTAAATAGATGCTGGCAAAGAATCGGCTGTATGGAGAGGTAACTTCGATGGCCCGAATGAATTGGCGCATCATGTGGGTAACGATCTCGATGGTGGTTTCCAACTTTGGGGCGTCGGCGGCGATAGGCCAAGAGAAGATTAAGTTTCCCGTCGGTGTCGGTACCAAGACGGTGGGCACCAATATGTTTTGGCTCGGCGTGAAAAAAGGTTTCTTCGATGAGGCCGGCTTGGATGTCCAGCCGGTCTTGCTGCGCGGTACGACGATTACCATTCAGGCGTTGGCGAGTGAGTCGTTGTATCTGGCGTTGGGTTCGACCGATTTCACCATCGGCACGGCCGCGAGCAGCGCCGATTTGGTCGCGGTCAGCGGCGTGGTCAACGGCCTGACTCAAGCGATTGTCGCATCGAAGCAATACAAATCGCTCAAAGAACTGCGCGGAGCGACCATCGGCGTGCAAGTGCTGACGTCGGGGGCGACCAATGTTTTAAAGCGAATACTCAAGCAGCAGGGCTTGGAATATCCGGCGGATTACAAGTTGCTTTCGGTGGGCGGCGGCAGCTTTAATCTGGCAGCGCTGACTTCAGGGCAGATCGGCGCAACCTATCTGGTCGTGCCGCTCGATTACACGGCGGAGCAGCAGGGTTTCAATATCCTCGGTTATTTCAAGGATTATTTTCCCAACTATCAACTTTCGGTGATCGCCGGAAAACGAACCTGGGCGGAGAAAAACCGAGGGCTCTTGGTGCGTTATCTGAAAGCGACGGTGCGCACTCATCGCTGGCTCTACGCCAACAAAGAGGCGGCCATCGATTTTCTTGCCAAGGAAATGCCGCTCAAGCCTGACTTGGCGCGCCGCGGTTGGGAATATTACATCGCCAATCGCATCTGGCATCCGAACGCTGAGATTGATCTCGAAGGCTTGAAGTTCACCATGCAAATCTACGCCGAACAGACCAAAGGCGCGGCGCCGGATCCGTTCAAATATATCGATCAGAGTTATTTACAGCAGGCGATCAAGGAGCTGGGGTGATCGACTGCTTCGGATTCAGAGTACTAACGCTATGAGCGCCAAGGGCGCAAAATGAATTCCAAGCGGAATTCCGGACGTAGGGGCGGGTGTTAAACCGCCTGCTTGGTTAACGATGAAAGCAGGAAGGAATACTAGTGGATCTGAATTCACTGCGGGTAGACTTGGTCGGCAGTTTACTGCGACCGGAAAAACTTAAACAGGCCTTTTCGGACTACGGCCAGGGTAAGGCGAGCGAGGCGGATTTAGGCAGCGCACAGGACGCGGCGATTGAAGATGTCGTCGCCAAACAAGCGGCGCATGATCTGCCGATCGTCGTCGACGGCGAATTTCGCCGCACCAGCTTTATGGAGTCGTTCGCCGTGGTCGCCGGGGTCGAGGAGTGGCAAGCGGGAGCGCGCAGCTATCACGACATCTTGGCGCGGAAAGATGAGGGCAAGGAAGGCACGCATAAAGGCCAAGATCCGATCCTGCTCAATCGCAAGCGGGTCACCGCGCGGCTAAAGTTGATTCGCAATACTTTGGTCGACGATTTTCGCTTTGCCCAGAAATTAACCGACCGGCCGGTGAAAGTAACCTTGATCGGCCCGGATCGAATTCAGCAATGCTATGATAGTGAAGCGTCGAAAGCGGTCTATCCATCGACCGATGAATTTTTGCGCGATGTGGTTTCAGTGGAGCGCCAGATGCTAAGTGAGCTGTCGCAAGCTGGCTGCCGCTACGTCGGTATCGATGGTCCCGGTTACACGGCCTATGTCGACCCCGACTCTATCGCCGCGATGCGCGCTAGGGGCGAGGAACCGATGGCGACCATGGAGCGGTCGATCGACGCCGACAACCAGGTGATCGCGAATTTCCCCGCCGTGACTTTCGGCATTCACATTTGCCGCGGCAACCGGCAAAGCATGTGGCATCGCGAAGGGAAATACGACGCCATCGCCGAGAAACTATTCAATGGCCTCAACCATCAACGTTTGCTGTTGGAATACGACACGGCGCGCGCCGGCGGCTTCGAGCCGCTGCGGTTGATTCCCAAGGGAAAAATCGCGGTGCTGGGTTTGATCACCACCAAAACGGGCCGGGTCGAGACGGTGGACGAGTTGCGCCGCCGGATCGATGACGCGGCGCGCTTCCTGCCGTTGGATCAGTTGGCGCTGAGCCCGCAGTGCGGTTTTGCCTCGAGCATTCGCGGCAACCTGCTGAGCGAGGACGAGCAGTTTCGTAAGCTCGATGTCATGCTCGAAACGGCGCGGCGGGTTTGGGGTTAAAAAAGAGTTCGTTCAAGAGTTCAAGGTTCAGTGTTGGAATCCCAGTTGTAACTGAGGAATGTTAACCGTCCCTACCTAAACGCGCACTGCTAGCTTTTCCTGATTCACCCCCCGACATCATGCGCGCGAGTGATCTTATTCGGCTGGTGCTGCTCGCGGCGATCTGGGGCGGGTCGTTTGTTTTTCTGCGGGTGGTGGCGCCGGCATTGGGAGCGATCGTCACCGCCGACCTTCGCGTGCTGATCGCTTGGGGCGCGCTTACGATTTATTTCCGTGCCGTCGGCATCGATGTGAGTTGGCGGCGGTTCTGGCGCCAGTACATCGTCATCGGCGCGTTCAATGCGGCGCTGCCGTTTTTTCTTTTTGCTTTTGCCGCGCTCCACATCCCGGCCTCTTACTCGGCGATTCTAAACGCGACCTCGCCATTCTTTGGCGCGCTGTTCGCTTGGTTGTGGCTTGGTGAGAAGATTACTTTTTTGAAAAGTGTGGGGTTTGTTTTCGGTATCGCCGGTGTCGGTCTTGTCACGGGTGTCGCTCCCGCTGCGGCAGGCGGTTCAACTAATTGGGCGATGGGAGCATGTCTGTTAGCGGCGATGAGTTACGGGTTCGTCAGCGTTTATACCAAGAAGTTCGCTGCCGCGGCAAATCCACGTGCGATCGCCGGCTGCAGCCAATTGATGGCGGGTTTATTACTGCTGCCGTTGACGCCGCTGGCGCCGCCACCAGGGCCGGTAACGGGTTTCATCGCGGTGAGTATGATCATTTTTGCGCTGTTGAGCAGCGGCGTGGCTTTTTTGCTCTACTTTCGCTTGATCGCGGACATCGGCCCAACTAAATCGCTGACGGTTACATTTTTGATGCCGGCGTTTACGATGCTCTGGGCGTCGCTATTTCTTGGCGAGGGAGTGACCGCGTTGATGATATTCGGTTGCGCGCTGATCCTCGTGGGTACTGGGTTAGTGGTGATGCGGAGATAGAAAAAGACCGAGGCAGAGAACCGCTCGGCGGGGCGGCTCTCAGCCTCAGGTCTTTTTTTATCCTTTGTTGGTTTACTATCAATTCACTCAGCGGCCGCGATCGCCGGCCTCGCGCATGCTCCACATGGGACGCTGGCGGGCGCAGAAACGGCGCGCGGCGTCGACCTGCTGGCGCGAGCCGTCGAGGTCTACCTGAACATTGAAACAGTGTTCGCGGCCGGAATGGCGGAAGCCCTCAAAGGCGGGAATCTCGAGCTCATTCACACCAGGGCGCATTCTAAAATTCCGGGATTGACCGACGACGTTGCTGCCCTCGCGGACGACAATATCGGTTTCGCATTCGCGCCCGCCCTCGAAATTGATGCGTACCTTCCAGGCGCGAACCCGCTGGCCCTCGACAACGGGATCCGGCGACATATCGAGATCCTGAATATTTATGCGATCGCCGCGCTGGCAACCGCGGCCGCCCCGGCGGTCCCCATCGGCCGCCATGGTTTCTGGCGTAACGTTCATCAGTAGGCTGCTGAGCACTCCGGTTAGAAATGCTGCTTTGATCCACGACATATGATTTCCTCCTTCAAGGTCTTGTCTGTCAGTTAGACGTAAGAAACGAAAAAGGGCTACAGCCGATGGAAAAATTAAGCTTGACCGCTAGGGGGCCAAACTTTCCATCAATCGGCCAAAACCTCTCACGTTTTCCTTGATGTCGATCAATGTCATGGCATACCAGCTACAGGCCAGGCTGCTGGTGATGACCGGCTTGCCGATTTCATCTTCGAGGAGCTGGACGTCGGTTATCGTCGGCCAGCGCGGACAGGGGATGAAAACGCCATCGGCGTCGCGCGCTTTGGCGTAGAGCCGCTTGGCGATCTTATACGAGGCGTGTACCGGCAGGTCGGTGAGCTGGGCATTTTTGCGCACGCCGTAGCCGGCGATCTGCAAGACTTCGAAGCCGCACTGTTCGAGATGGCGCTTGAGTCGCTGATTAATCTCGTCTTCGTAGGGTGTGCCAACGACGAGCTTTGTGCATTTCATTGCTTTGAGTGCTTCGACTTCCGCGGTCAAACCGGCCGCCACGGGAACTCCGAATTTGTCGGAAAGTTTTTTGCCCAGCTCCCGGTCGGCACCAAAAGGCAAGCGGGTGAACAGCGGCGAGCCGCTAAAGATTATCGAATCGCAGTTGTTCTCGACCAGGTCCTGGGTCGCTTCTTCAATGCGGCTCAGTTGCGCCTCGAAATCGCTGTCGACCAGCTGGCGCACGGTGCCCGTGGTGTTGAGCATCATGAAGCCTTCGGGAAACATCTTGTAGAATTCGTAAACTAGTGTGTCGCCGCGCGATGGGGCGACGTGACCGATGCGAGCGCGCCAGCCGTACATAATTACCTCCTGCGAAATTGTTCAAGGTTCAAGGGTTCAAAAGTTCAAGGTCGGATTTGCTTTACTCAGCTCCAGCAGTTCCGATTGTTCCAGTCGTTCCATAGGACTATGCAGGCCAGCCGTAGAGCTTTGCCGGGTTGGCGGCGAGAATTGCGTTGCGAGTTGTTTCGTCCGGTACGGCGGTGACTAGGAAATCCAGCAAGTCGCCGTCGTCGGGCATCGGCACGGGCACGCCGCCATGGGGCCAGTTGCTACCCCAGACGATGTTGTCGGAGCGGTTGGCGACGATCGTCTGAATCACGTCAACCATGTCATGGTAATCAGGCGGGCCGGATTTTGATAGCTGATAAAAGCTGTAGAGATTGATCCAGGCGTGCTCTTGGTTTCCAAGTATCGTCAGCAGCTCGGCGAATTCACTATTCTCCCTGGTCATATGCGGCTCGGCGTGGGCGACATGGTCGAACAGGTAAGGGACTTTGAGAGAATTCAAAAATGGTACGGTGGCGATCACTTCGGCCATCGATTGCGACATGAACTCGACATGCCAATCGAAGCCGGCGCTGCGCTCGATCATTCTCCTGCTTTGCTCGAAGGACAGGCCGCCGCGGCCGTTGGCTTTAATCCGAAAGCCGCTGAAGCCGCCGTCTTTCAGTTCGCGCAGTTGTGCGTCGGTAATCACCGGGTCGAGTAGCGCGAGACCTTTGAAGGCGCCGTTCATGCGCTTGAGCGCGTCCAGGGTGATGCGATTGTTAGTACCATTGCCACTGCCGGTGACGATGACGGCGCGTTCCAAGCCGAGAGCGCGATGAGTTTGCAAATAGTCGTCCAGTGTTGAGTGCGGATCAGGATCGTAGCCACGCTCGGCGACCAGCGGATAACGCTCGAAGGGACCATAAACATGCAGATGGCAGTCGCAGGCGCCGGAAGGCAATTTATAGCGCGGCGCGTGGGGATTGGCGTTGGGCGGCATTACCGGTCGCATGATGACCGCCAATGTAATGCAAAACCGGGATGAATATCCAGCTCATTTCTACCATTGGGGGATTACGGCTTGACGGCGCGGGAGGTTTTGCTTAGCGTACTGCTTGATCAGTACACAGCAATCTCAAATTTGGCGGAGGTAAGTTATGGCAGAAGCTAACCTGCAACTATTCTTGTTGGGCGCGGAAAGACTACTGCGTTGCCGGTGGGACGGCCGGAGCGAAAACCTCGAGATTCTCAACAGCGCCATGGACGGCGAGACCGTGCGCGAGGTGGCGCGCGATCCATTCAATCCAAACAAACTCTATGCCGCGACGTTGACCGAGATCCATGTCAGCGAAAATAACGGTGAGAGCTGGCAGTGGCTGCCTTCCGGCGGTATCGACTACCGGGATATTTGGACCATGGCGGTGCATCCGACGCGGCCCAATGAAATTTACGTCGGTACGCTGCCGGCGGCGGTTTACGTCAGCGACAACGGCGGCCGGTCGTTTCGCGAACTGGCTGCTTTTCGCAACTTGTCCGAATACAACAAATGGACGTTCCCTCCCGGCGCCCATGTCGCCCATGCGCGCTCGATCGCGCTCGATGCGCGAGTGCCGGACGAGATCATTGTCGGTATCGAAGAGGGCGGGGTGGCGCGCAGCCGCGACCGCGGCGTGACTTGGGAAGATATCAGTGGACCGGCGAGTCCGACGGCATTTCCCAAGGTCAACGATCCAGCCGGCATCGTGCCTTACGAGATGGGCAGACATGAAGAGGGCCGTGTATATCGCGATGTCCACTGGGTGACGCGCCATCCGACGCGCTTGGAGACGTTATTCGCCAGCACCGGTATCGGCACTTATCGGACCGACGATGGGGGGAAAAACTGGACCAAGTGTGAGTATGGCTTGGGGCGCGCCTACGCGATCCCCATGACCAACCATCCAGCAGTCCCAGACAGAATCTTTCTTGGCGCGGCGGAGAACGGTCCCGCGACCTGGGCCGGTTACCGGACGGTACGCGCCGGCCCGTACAATACCGTCAAGTTTAGCCGCAACGCCACCGCCGAGACCGGCGGTGCCAAGACCCAGATCTTGCGCAGCGATGACGCGGGCAAGACTTGGAGCTATCTCAAAACTGGCCTGCCCGCTGGCACCGAACATATGACCTGCGGTTTTGCCGGCCATCCGCAAGACCCCGACACTTTGTGCGTCGGCTATACTGATGGGTCGGTGTTCGCGAGCAATGACGCGGGACAAAATTGGCGCCGATTGATCGTATCGCTGCCAAAGCTTTATGGCTTACGATTGATACCGTCTGTTTAAGAGGCGACTAAAACGCTGAATAATCGGAGCTTTCGGTAGCTTTATGGTTTGATTCGGTATTTTATAGAATTTTGTTTTGTGTATTGAAATGGTTGACAGGTTCGCCGCAATACTTCACAATTAATCAATTAAATCAGTCTAGGACGGGGCTGGAAAGGTGGTTTCGATGGAGGATCAGCAGCGAATTCTGCGCAATGGCTTGAAATTACTGGCGGTTACTTTTTTGGTTTCATGCGGTAATCCGGCAAATCCGCCGCCACCGAAATGGTCGGCGGAAAATCCTCCGGCTCTAGCGGCAAAACCAGCGGCGCCCAAGCCACCGCCTGTGCCGCCGAAAGCGGAAGAGAAGACGAGCTTAGAGGCTTTACAAAAGGGCGAAGTGGCGACGAGTGGACCGCTGAAAGACGTTGGTTTCAACTTCGATAGCGCGGCGCTTTCCGATGCCGCCCGCGCGACGTTGAAAAGCAACGCTGATTGGCTCAAGGCCAATGCAGCGGCGCGGATTCAGATCGAAGGCCATTGCGACGAACGTGGCGCGGCGGATTACAACATGGCGCTCGGCGCAAAGCGCGCCCAGGCGGCGATGGATTACCTAGCCACGTTGGGTGTCGCTGCCAATCGCATGTCGACGATCAGCTACGGCGAAGAAATCCCCATGTGCAAAGATAAGTCAGAATCCTGCTGGACGCAAAATCGACGCGCGCGGTTCGTCGCTGGTGCAGCCAAGTAACTCCGTTCCTATTAATCAATTTGAAAAAAAGGCCCATGTCGTAATGACATGGGCCTTTTTTTTGGCGCGGCATGATACGCGTCGGCAACCGATTCGACGCACAGGATCCGAGTATAATCCCGGCTAACGATTGACATCGAAAGCGGGCGTTTGTTAGGTTCGCACGTCGCTGCTTGTGCGGTGCGATAAATCAACCAAGCGAGAAAAAGGGAGATCCATGCGTTACGGTTGGCGAGCGCGAATCGGTCATATCGCCCCAGCGATACTCGACACGTCGGGCGAAGAAATGCGCAAGTTGCTGCCCGCGGGTGTCCTGCATGTCGGCCTGACAATCAGCGAACCGATTCAAACACTCGGCGCAGAGCAGGCAGCGGCGGCGTTCGGCCGCATGGTCGATGCCGGCAAGCGCTTGGCCGCGGAAAAGGTCGATGTGCTCATCTGCGGCGGCGCGCCAGTAGCGTTATCCAAGGGCTTGGCTGGCGATGCCGAGTTGACCGAACTGCTACGCCGTGAGACGCAGTTGCCGGTGGTGACGGCGAACGGCGCGGTGATCGACGGTTTGCGTGCGCTGGGCGCGCGCTCGGTGCTTGTCGTCAGTCCGTTCATCGACGCGCGCAATCAGGAGATCAAGAACTTTCTCGAAGCGAGCGGCTTCACAGTGGCGGCGACCAAAGGGCTTGGCCTTACCAAGAATATCGACTTTGCCAGCCAGTCGCCCGACGCTGCGTTCGCGCTTGCCTATGGCGCGGCGAAAGCGCATCCGGAAGCGGACGCAATTTATATCGCCTGTCCACGCTGGCCGTCGGTGGATATTATCGCTGCACTGGAAGCGGACACCGGTAAGGCCGTCGTCGCCGCACCCGCGGCGATGGTGTGGGGTGCGCTCAAGGCGTTGCGGATTAGCGATTGTCGACCCGGCTTTGGACGACTGATGGATAGTCTGCGCAGCGCGAATTAGCGAACCGGCCGAGCCAGGCAGATCGACGCCGAATAGCACTACCGTACTAGTCTCGCGAGAGGGGACGCCGCAATGAAAATGCTGAATGAGTTGGGACTGTATTACCGATTAGTTGTGATAATGGGCATGCTCGGTGTGAGCCCATTGGCTGAGGCACAGGAACGGTTCCGGGTTTCTTACGGCGGATTCAATGAAACCGCAACGTCGATGTGGGTTGGCATCGAGCGCGGCATGTTTAAGAAATACGGCATCGACGCGCAGATGGTTCAGGTGCGTAATGGCGCGCTGAGTATCGCGACTCTGGTCGCGAAAGAAGTCGAAGCGGTTTGGCCGGCCCAATCGACGATTTTGAACACCGTATCCGGTGGCATCAAGCTCACCTGTATCGGCGGCCCGGTGAATAAGATCCCGCGCAATCTCATGGTTCGCAAAGAGATCAAGGGCGCGGAAGACTTGCGTGGCAAAACCGTTGGCGTACAAAGTATCGGCGGCGGTTTGTGGTTGCAAACAATGATAATCTTGGATCACCTCGGCGTCGATCCGGATAAGTACGGCATCAAAGTGCGCGTCATTGGCGACGAAGCGACTCTGGCGCAGGCGATGATCACCAATAACATCGACTTCGGTGTCATTACCTACGGTTTGAGCGAGACATTGTACCCGCAAGGATTCAAGTCATTGATCGACGCTGCCGATATTTCAGCTCCTTACCAGGGCCCGGAAATTTGCGGGCTGAAAGAATCCGTCGCCAGCCGCAACGAATTCTACTCGCGCGTCATCAAAGGATTGGCCGAGGCCGTTGCTTACATCCTCGACGACAATAATAAATCGGACGTCTCCAAAGTCGTGCAGCGAAACCTTCGCCTGAGCCGCCCCGACGTGATCGAAGGCTCTTACAAAGTGTTGCGCAAGATGACTACACTCGACCTGGCGCCAAACGTCGCGGCCTTCAGATCTGTTCAGCGCATCGTTGCGCGCATCAACCCGAAGATTGTCCAGGTCGATCTCGATCAAGTCATCGACGCCAGCTTCGTGCGACAATTGGAGTCTAGCGGCTTTTTAGCGGAGCTGCGCAAGAAGATCAAATAATCGGCGAGAACTTCATCTCAGGAAAACAAGTCCAACGTTTCCTTGGCGAACAGTTCGTCGACGGCGAAATGGCGCTTGGTCAGCCCCTGTTCGTGCGAGTAGAGCGTCGCTGCCTCCAAAGTCGCCGCGTTATGCTTCACGCCGTAGGGAGCGACATCGGCGCCGAGCACCTGGGGGGCGAATTCCATATCCAAATTGACCGATGAGAGCGACGCCAGCCCTTCTTCATAGTCCTCGAAGGCGATCTCCTTGGCGGCTTGAAAGCCCTGCGATAGGCGCACGGCCAAAGACGGGTCTTGTTCGTAGATCGCCCGGCGCATCACTGTCATGTGCATGATCGGATATATTTTCGTGCGCCGGTAATAGTCCGCTTCGACAGCGCGGCAGTCGGGAAATAGCCGCGCCACCAACGGCGAACCCTGGAGAAACGCGCGCGGCGGCGAGGTCACGGCGACCGCATCGAGCTCGCCCGCCTCGAGCAGGCCGTCGAGAGTCTGATCTTTGCCGATGTTGTCGATGCGGATACCCGGCGGAATCTGGATGGCGACATGCTCGGCGCGGCGGCGAAACCAGTGGATATCTTCGGGGGCGACGCCATATTCATGTTGCAACAGGCCGCGCACGAACAACAGCGCGGTCATCGAGTAATCGGCGATGCCAACCTTCTTGCCTTTGAGATCGGCCGGTTTGACGATGCCCCCCTTGGTATTGATCCAGATAAAGGAATGGCGAAACACCCGCGATGGAAAGATTGGAATAGCGACGAACCGCCGGTCGTCCTTGCCCATCGCGATCATGAAATTCGACAGCGACATTTCCGAGGCGTCGAATTCCTCATCGTGCAACATGCGCAAGAAAATTTGCGATGGCGGCGAGATGTTGACGAACTTGATATCGGCGCCGTCGACTTTGACGCGGCCGTTGACCAGGGCGCGGCAGTGATCGTAGTCGCGCATACCGATGGTGATGGTTCTATTTGCCATATGTCCTCCGCTTCGAGCGTCGCAAATGTAAGTTGAATGGTCTGAGGAAGTCAATCGGGAAACAGAGTAGAGAGGCTCCCACCGGCTCCGTCTCTGAGTCGATTCTCTGTCTGTCCAGTGGACAGGTTGGAGCGGATGGGATAATGGAGAGTCGAAAGGAATTGGCGCATGGACAAACTTAAACTCGATGCCGTCGTGCACTGGTCGATTCCGGTGAATGATTTGGCTGCGGCGGAGCAATTCTACGGCGAGATTCTCGGCCTGGAGCATGTCGGCCGGTTGGCGAACACGCCAATGTCATGCTTCAAGCTCGGCAATCACAACATTCTTCTGTGCCAGCGCAACGATCCGATCAACCGTACCGTCGAGCAGGATGGCCGGCTGCACCAGGCCTTCGACGTCAGGCCCGAGATGTTCGACAGGGCTTGCAAACTTTTCCACGAGCTTGGCATCAAGATTCACGAGCCGGTGGATTATCGGCCCGGCGGGTTTTTCACCGGCCGGCAACTGTTCGTTCTCGATCCCAGCGGCAATCGCATTGAACTGCGCGACGCCAGTTGGAAGAAGGGCATGCCGACGCCGACCTATGAGGAGATCGTCGCGTCGTGACGCTGCGCGTCCGCTCAACGGGTTCAAGACGTTCAAGCCATTCAATCGCTCTGGATGCGCCATCGCTTCTCTCGGCAAGGTGGTCATGA
>Ga0184628_10001076_pt1 | contig 13742 bp, 6 predicted proteins | sample PLM4_5_b1_FD_133149 | JGI IMG/M metagenome (GOLD analysis project Ga0184628, IMG submission 133149) | Groundwater sediment microbial communities from an aquifer in East River, Colorado, USA - PLM4_5_b1 | ecosystem: Environmental > Terrestrial > Soil > Riparian zone | place: USA: East River... | reverse complement strand
TGTTGCCGCCGCCCATCGCACGGAGGTGCACGTAGCCGATGCGATTGCTGCTGGCTTTCTCGACCGCAAGCCGGCGCGTGTATTCCCACTCGTCGTAGCGCAGATCGTTCTCGCGCGCCAGCGACATCGGCATCACCACGACGTCGCGGGCCGGTCCGGCCGCCTTCGGTTTCACCCTGAGCAGCATCTGCTTCCCGGCCTGGTCACGCAGCAGCGCGTTGATGTCCCGCGCCGAGAGCGTCGGCACGCCATTGATCGACTCGATGACGTCACCCTCGGCGATGTTGACGTTGACCCGGGCCAGCGGCGCGAGCTCTTCGGGAATGTCTGGATCCGTCTTGTAAATGTGCTCGACGCGGTAACCGCCAGCCTTGTCATCGCGGGCGAAAGTGGCGCCCAGCGAGGCAGGCGTCACCTGGTCGATGCCGCGGCGCAGGTCGCCTCCGCGGACGAAAATGTGCAGCGCCGAGAGCTCGCCAACCATCTGCGAGAGGACGTCGCTCAGCTCGGCGCGATCGGTGACGCGGTCGACGAGCGGCATGTACTTCGCCTTCATCGCCGGCCAGTCGACGCCGTGCATGCCGCGATCGTAGAAGTAATCGCGCTCGAGCCGCCACGCCTCGGTGAACATCTGCCGCCACTCGTCGCGCGGATCCAGACGGAACGACCAGTCAGTCAGCGGCACCTTGTTCTTGGACGTGTCGGTCGGCGCCTTGGCGGCGACATCGAACACGAAAATGTCCTGCGCTTTGCGGATCATGATCTTCTTGCGGTCCTGCGACAGTTCGTAGGCGGTGACCTCGTCGGAAAACGTCTCAGGCTTCGGGCTCTTGTTGTCGATGGCCAGCGTCTTCAGGGCCGGACGGCCGGTTGCGCCGGATTCCGCAGACAGGAAGTAGAGACGCTTCCCATCGCTCCCGAGGTCGCTGTAATTGCCCGGTGCCAGAGGTACTTCGATCAGCCGCGTCTCGATGCCGGTGAGGTTGGCGGCAACCGCGGGCACCGGCTTCACGCCCTGGGCAACTGGCGGGGGTGTCGGCGCGTCATCTTTCTTCTCTGTTTTCTCTTTGTCGTCCACCTTCGGAATCCCCGCGGTGGGCGCCGACAGTTCATCATCCGGCTGGAACGGGGATCGCTCGCCCGGCTTCATCGACACGTGGTAGATCTTGGTCTGCTTGTCGAAGAACGGTTCCGGCTGGCGCGAGCCCCACGGACTGCCCACCACCGACACGAAGTTGCGGTCCGACAGGAAATACAGCCACTTGCCGTCTGGACTGAACTCCGGCGAGTAGCTGTCGTAACGATCGCTCGTGACGGGTGTCGAGCGCGCGTGTTCGACGTTGTACAAATGCAGCCGCACCATCTGGTTGGTGTCCGGTGACGTGTAGGCGAGCCACTTTCCATCAGGCGACCAGCGGACGTCGATGAACCCGCCCTCGTCGGACTTCGCGACCTGTTTCTGCGTCTTCGCGCCGACGTCATAGACCCAGAGCTGCTGGTCCTTGTCGAAATGGGCGATGCGCGCGCCGTCAGGTGACGGGAGGCCGTCCCAGCGCAGTACCTTCGCATCGCTCGTGAGTTGCGTGCTTTCGCCGATGCCGTTCGACGGGATGCGCCAGAACTCCACCTCGCCGCTCGCGTCTGACAGCGCCAGCAGGTTCTTGCCGTCGGGGAAAAAGCGTCCCTCGCGATAACGGACCTTCTTGTCGCGCGTCGCTTCGACCATCCGCCCTTGCTGTACAGGTGCGACAAACACCTGGCCCCTCGCGGTGAGCACGATGCGATCGCCGGTGGGCGCAAGGTGAACACCGGCGACCCATTCGAGCGGGTTGCGCACCCAGCGCTCGCGCAGCTGATCGAAATCGGAGACGAGACGGATCGGCACGGCGCGGTCCTGGTTGGCGTTGATGTCGAACAGGCGGATATCTGCGCCGAGCTGGTAGGTGATGCGTCCGTTCGACAGCGACGGTGACTGCGCGTCGAGTCCGCTGTGTGTCGTGTGCTGCTTGAGGTCGGCGCCGCGGTCGCTCATCGACCACAGGTTCATGGTCCCGTCGCGATCGGACAGGAAGTACAGCCGGCCGTTCCACGGCAACGGATTCTTGCTCGTGCCCTTGTAGTCGCTGGTGAGCGGTGACGCTTCTTTGTCGCCGCTGCCGAACCGCCAGATGTTCTGCGCCGTCCCGCCCTGGTATCGCTTGGTGTAGCTTCCCTGGAAGGCAAGGCGCGTGAAGTAGAGCGTCTGATTGTTGCTGTCGTAGGCGCCGTCACTCGCCTGGGCGAGCGGGAGGAGCGTGCGCGAGCCGGTTTTCGGGTCGAGGCGGGCGAGTTGTGTGTTGGGCAGCGTCGAGTAGCGCCGGGTCGAGTAAAGCACGTCGCCCGACGGTGTCCAGCCGACTACCAGTGCCGCTGCGCCGTCAAAAGTCTGTCTGACAGGAACCCCGCCGTCGAGGGGAACCGTGTACACCTCCGTTGGTCCCTCATACGCAGCCGAGAACGCCAGCGTCTTACCGTCAGGCGAGAATGCCGGGCGTGATTCCTCGGAGGGATGAGAGGTCAGGCGCTGGGCGACCCCGCCGGCGACCGGGACGCGCCACAGGTCACCTTCCGCGGTAAACACGATCGTCTCGTCGTGGATCGCGGGAAAGCGGTAGTAACCCAGGGGCCCGTCAGCGGCAGCCTCTGGATGAGCGGAAGTCGAGATGACGGCTCCGGCGGCAACCGCAAGGCAAAAAGTCACAGAAATGTACAGGGACTTCATAGGGGCGAAGCGTAGCGCAGCGGCTATCGTTGGGTAAACGGATTCGTGAGGCGTACAGTAGGACAAGCCAACCAGGCACTTTGGGGCTATACAATCCGCGTAAGGCAGCCGTGACGCTCCGGCCGGAGATTTCGTGCTCGATTCCTTATTCCAGTTCCTGTTCGAGTATCGTCCCGTTGTTTTTCGACAGGGTGAATTCCGTTTCGCGCCGGCCGCCGGCGCCTACGCGGCGCTCGCGCTGGCGCTCGTTGCCGTGGTATTCGCTGTTCTCAGTTATCGCCGCGCGGCCGCGGCATCTTCGACCGGCAGAAGATCGCTGGCCGGCCTGCTCGCCATACGCATTGCACTGATCGCTCTTCTGGCCGTCTGCCTGTTCCGGCCGGTGCTGGTGGTCAAGGCGGCGATGGCTCAACAGAATTTCCTCGCGGTGCTGCTCGACGACTCGCGGAGCATGCAGATCGCGGATTTCACCTCGACTGGGCGACCGCGTGGTGATTTCGCGAAGCAGGAGTTCGGCGACCGCAACGCCGGCTTGTTGAAGGCGCTCTCGGACAAGTTCGTCGTTCGCACCTTCCGTTTTTCGTCCGCGGCAGCGCGGCTCGGATCCACCGGCGAGCTGACCTTCGGCGGAGTCCAGACGAAAATCGGCGCGGCCCTGGACGGTGCGCGCCAGGAACTGGCCGGATTACCACTCGCCGGCGTCGTCCTGGTCTCAGATGGCGCCGACACCACTGACGCGGCACTGACCGATGCCGTACTCTCGCTGAAGGCCGCTGCCTTACCGGTGTTCACCGTCGGCGTTGGCAGGGATCGCCTGACGCGAGATATCCAGGTGGACCGCGTCTCAGCCCCGAGGCAGGCGCTCAAGGGCACGTCTTTGCTGATCGACGTCGTCATTCGTCAGACTGGCTATAGCGGTCAGACGATCTCGGTCGACGTCGAGGACAGCGGACGAATCATCGGCACACAGGAGGTCAAGCTGACGTCCGATGGTGAGCCGACCTCGGTGCGAGTACGAGTGATGGCGGCCGACGCCGGCGCTCGCGTGTTCAAGTTCAAGGTCTCGCCGCGCACTGACGAAGTCATTGCACAGAACAACGTTCGTGAGGCCCTGGTCGACATCGTCGATCGTCCCGAACGCATCCTCTATTACGAGGGCACGCCACGCTTCGAGTTGCGGTTCCTCCGCAAAGCCGTCAACGATGACAAGAACCTCCAGGTCGTGACGCTGGTGAGGACGGCGGAGAGCAAGTACTTCCGCTCCGGGGTCGATGACGCAGAGCAGTTGACCGGCGGATTCCCCAAGACGCGCGAGGAGCTGTTTTCCTATCGCGGGCTGATTCTTGGCAGTGTCGAAGCATCGGCGTTCACCGCCGATCAACTGCGGATGATCGCGGACTTCGTGGAGAAGCGCGGTGGCGGGCTGCTCATGCTCGGCGGCCGGAAATCGTTCACCGAAGGCGGCTACGCCGGAACGCCGGTGGCTGATGTCCTTCCCGTCGTCCTTGACCGCGTGGTCCGTGCTGCCGACGTGTCGAACTCTCCGCCGATCTTTCTGCAAATCAGACCGACCAGGGCTGGCGAGGGCCACGCCGTGACGCAGATCGCACCCAACGAGGCGGGATCGCTGGCGAGATGGCCCGAGATGCCCCTCCTGAGTACGGTGAATCCTGTTCGATCCGTCAAGCCGGGCGCGACGGTCCTGCTCGGCGGCATGGACGATCGTCGCCGCGATCTCGTCGTCCTGGCGTCCCAGAGATATGGACGTGGCAAGGCGATCGCGCACATGGTCCAGGACTCGTGGGTGTGGCAGATGCACGCCAAGATGTCGGTGGCCGATCAGACACACGAGAACTACTGGCGGCAGATGCTCCGCTGGCTCGTCGACGGCGTGCCTGACACCGTCGATGTGCACACGGTGTCTGATCGCGTCGAGCCGGGCGAGACCGTGACCGTGGTCGCCGACGTCGTCGATCGGTCCTTCGTCGAGTTGAACGATGCGAAGGTGACCGCCCACGTCACGCGACCTGGCGGCGGCGTTGAGGACGTGCCGATGCACTGGACTGGTGAACGCAGCGGCGAATACCGCGCGACGTTCACCGCGGCTGAGGCGGGGGTCTACAAGGCCGATGTCGAGGCCCTGCGTGGCGCGACCGCCGTCGGCCGCAGCGCAACGCAGGTGCGTGCAGTCCCGAGCGACGCCGAGTATTTCGACGCGACGATGCAGGCCGGGCGTTTGAAGCGGATCGCCGATGACACCGGCGGCAAGTTCTATGAGGCGGAGTCTTCGGCGGGTCTCCCTGAAGATCTCCAGTACACGGGGCGCGGTGTGACTACGATCGAAGAGCGTGAGCTCTGGCACATGCCGGTCGTGCTGATCGTCATGCTGGCGCTGATGTTCGGCGAGTGGAGCTTGCGGCGAAGGGTTGGGCTCGCGTGACGCGACTGACGTCCTTCAGGCTCCCGGGCGTCCTGGCGGCGCTGCTGATTGCCCTCGCGGCGCCGGCAGCGGCGCTGGCGCAGGGCACGCACGTCGTCGTGATCGTCGGCCTGGCTGGGGATCCTGAACACGGCGAGCTGTTTCGCCGATGGGCGGGAACTCTCGTCGACCATGCCTCCGGGCCGCTCGGCATCGCCAAGGACCGGATCGTGTACCTCCTCGACCAGCCCGAGCAGGACAAACGCGCGACTGGCCGCTCGTCCAAAGAGACGATCGACAAGACGCTGGGTGCCCTCGCGTCGAGTGCCGGCGAAGACGATGTGGTCCTCGTGGTGTTGATCGGGCATGGATCATTCGACGGCAAGGTCGCCAAGTTCAACCTGCCCGGCCCTGACATGACGCCCGCGGACTTTGCGGTGCTGCTCAAGCGGTTCACCTCCAGGAAGGTCGTGTTCGTGAACACCGCCAGCGCGAGTGGACCGTTCATCGAAGCGCTCGCCGGTCCCGGCAGGACGATTGTCACTGCAACCCGGACGGGTGCGGAGAAGTACGCGACGCTGTTCGGCGGTGCGTTCATCGACGCGCTCGCGGGAGGTGAGAAGGCGGATGCCGACAAGAACCGCCGCGTCACGATTCTCGAAGCCTTCAACGCCGCCAGGATCGACGTCGCCCGTGCCTACGAACAGCAGGGGATCATGATCACCGAGCACGCCTTATTGGAGGACGGCGGAGACGGTGAGGGCAGCCTGGATCCAGCGCCTGACGGCAAGGACGGGCGCATCGCTTCAATCCTAGCGCTCGGCACGCCGAAGGCATCGCAGGAGTTACCTGCGGATCCGAAGCTGCGGCAGCTCTACGAGGAGCGCTCGGAACTCGAGCGCCGCGTCGAAGGCCTGAAGTTGCTCAAGGGGAACATGGATCCGGCGAAGTACGCGGCGGACCTCGAGAAGGTTCTGACCGACCTGGCGTTGAAGACCCAGCAGATCCGCGCGATCGAGGGGAAGAAGTGAGAAAGATCCTGATCGGCCTGTTCATGGCGGCCGGCGTCGGCGCGGCGGCGTTTGTCGCACCACAGCCGTTCAGGGCTGCCGGGATTCTCGTAGCGCAGCCCTTCAGGGCTGCCGGGATTCTCGTAGCGCAGCCCTTCAGGGCTGCCGGGGCTCTCGTAACCCAGCCCTTCAGGGCTGCCAGGGCGGTGTCGGCTCCCGCGCCTGCGGCGCAAGCGGGCTACGCCAGCGGCAACATCGGCTACGACGGGCAGCTCGCGTTCGTGCGGCTGCGGTATGCCACCGGGTTCGGCGGCTACGGACGGCGCCAACGCGATCCCGGCTGGTTTCACGACTACCCGACCGCCGACATCCACTTGATGAAGATCATCGAGGACCTGACCTCGGTCACGCCGCATACGGACGGATCGAACATCCTGTCGCTCGACGATCCCGAGTTGATGATGCACCCGATCGCCTACATGTCGGAGCCGGGCTTCTGGGCGCCGACCGACGCCGAGGCACTCGGGCTGCGGAACTACCTCGAGAAGGGCGGCATGATTATCTTCGACGACTTCCGCGGCAACGACTGGTACAACCTCGAAGAGCAGATGAAGCGGGTGATGCCGGCGTCGCAGTTCCAGGAGATCGACGTCACGCATCCGCTCTTTCACTCGTTCTTCGACATCAAGGACCTGTCGTTCCTGGATTCGTACAACGCACGCCAGTCAGAGGTCGGCCATCCGACGTACTGGGTGCTGTTCGAAGACAACGATCCCAAGAAGCGCGTGATCGCCATCGCCAATCGCGACAACGACCTTGGCGAATACTGGGAGTATTCCGATACAGGCACGGACCCCATCGATTTCTCGAATGAGGCCTACAAGTTCGGCGTGAATTACTGGTTGTACGGTTTGACAAGGTAGCAGCCCTGAAGAGCTGGACTACGAGTGTAGTGCAGGCCTTCAGGCCTGCTAAGACAGGTCGCGCAGACTGAGACAGGTAGCGCAGCCCTGAAGGGCTGCCAGGGAGAACATCACACGTGGCACAAACGACGACACCAACCATCGACCTCGAGTCGCCTGACGATGTGGCGCTCGCAGACCGGATGAATGCGGGGAAGAAAAGCATCATCACGGAACTGAGGAAGCTGATCATCGGGCAGGACCAGACGGTCGAACAGGTGCTGCTGACGCTGTTCGTCGGCGGCAACAGCCTGATCGTCGGTGTCCCGGGCCTGGCCAAGACGCTGCTGATCCACACCCTGGCGCGCGTGCTGGACCTGAAGTTCAACCGCATACAGTTCACGCCGGACCTGATGCCGTCCGATATCACCGGAACCGACATCATCCAGGAGGACTCGACCACCGGCCGCCGCCAGATGGTGTTTGCCCCCGGACCGATCTTCGCGAACATTGTGCTCGCCGACGAGATCAACCGCACGCCGCCGAAGACGCAGTCGGCGCTGCTCGAGGCGATGCAGGAGCACCGCGTCACCATTCAGGGGCGCACCTACAAGCTCGAAGAGCCGTTCTACGTCTTCGCCACGCAGAACCCGATCGAGCTCGAAGGCACGTACCCACTCCCGGAAGCCCAGCTCGATCGCTTCATGTTCCACATCGTCATCGAGCATCCGCCGGAAGAAGAGGAGTTCGAAGTCGTGCGAACGACCACGGCGATCATCGATCCGCAGTTCGAGCGCCCGGTGACGGGCGCCGATCTCGTTGCGTTCCAGCGGCTGGTCCGCCGCGTGCCGGTGGCCGAGGCAGTGATGCGTTACGCGCTCAGCCTGGTACGCGCGAGCCGGCCGAAGTCGCCAACCTGTCCTGACTCGGTGAAGAAGTGGGTCGCATTCGGCGCGAGTGTCCGCGCCGCGCAGTACCTCGTGCTCGGCGCCAAGGCCCGCGCGCTGACGAGCGGGAGGTATCACGTCAGCTACGAGGACATCCGCGCGCTGGCGCATCCCGTGCTTCGCCACCGCGTGCTGACCAATTTCCACGCGCAGTCGGAAGGAATCAACAGCGACACGCTGATCGACCGCTTGTTGGAAGCCGTTGCGGTTCCACGCTCAGGAATGTAATGGATCAACTCCCAATTCCCAACTCCCAAAACCCAAAATGCAACCGCAGACGCCCGCGGAGCGAGTCGAGGTTCGCCTTGGGAGTCGGTAGTTGGGAATTGGGAGTTGGCAAGGTGGTCTGCCAATGATTTCCACCTCGTCGATCCCCGGCGCACGGTTCGTGGATCCCAAGGTCCTCGCCCGGATCGGCAACCTCGAGCTGGTGGCCCGGTCGGTCGTCGACGGGTTCATCAATGGCTTGCACCGGACCAATGTGTTCGGCGCCTCGGTGGACTTCGCCGAACACCGCGGCTATGTCGCGGGCGATGACATCCGCCGTGTCGACTGGCGGCTCTACGCGCGGACGGACCGCTACTACATCAAGGAGTACGAAGCGGACTCCAACGCGAACTTCTCAGTGCTGATCGATGTCTCGAAGTCGATGGGGTTCGGCCGCGGCGGGGTCACGAAGCTCGAGTACGCGAAGATGCTGGCCGGATGCCTGACCTACCTCGTGCACCGGCAGCGCGATCGGGTCGGTATGGTGGCCTTCGACGACGACATCGTCGAACACGTGCCGCCGTCGGCAAAGCACATGGAGACTGTCCTGCATGTGCTGGACCGCTTGAAGCCGTCACGTCCAGGTAACCTGAAAGTGCCGCTCCACAAGATGGCGGAGCACTTTGCGCGGCGAGGCGTACTCGTCCTGATCTCGGACCTCTATGAGGAGCCGGATGCGATCCTCGAAGCGATCGGGCCGCTGCGGTTTCGCGGGAACGAGATCGTCGTCTTTCACCTGCTCGACAATGCCGAGATCGAATTCGATTTCGAGGATGCGTCGAGCTTCGAGGATCTCGAGAGCGGCGAACAGATCCCGGTGGTGCCCGAGGCGTTGCGCGAAGAGTATCGATCGATGATCCGTGCGCACGTGGCCGCGATTGCCGAGCGTTGTTCCGGCGGCCGCATCGACTACACGATGGTGAATACCTCGGCGCCGCTGGACCATGCGCTCTTCAACTATCTGTCGATGCGCGAAAAGCTGATGAAGGCGCGCTGACGTGGGCTTCCTGACCCCGCTCTTCCTCGTCGGCCTCGCGGGCCTCGCCGTACCGGTGATCATTCACTTGATCCAGCGGGAACGGAAGACCGTCGTGGAGTTTCCGTCGCTGATGTTCCTGCGCCGGATTCCATATCAATCCGTTCGCCGTCGCCACATCAGGAACTGGCCGCTGCTCCTCCTGCGTCTGGCGGCGCTCGCATTGATCGTGGCGGCGTTTGCGCGCCCGTTTCTACGACGTGATGCCCTGTCCGCATCGGCGGCAGGCGGGTCGAGAGAAGTAGTCATTCTCGTCGACCGTTCGTACAGCCTGGGCTATGGGGATCGCTGGAATCGCGCCGTCGCGCTGGCGCGGGATCGCGTCAACCAGCTGGGTCCGGCAGATCGCGCATCGATCGTGTTCTTCGACACGGGCGCCGAGGTTGCGCTGCGGTCCGCGTCAGACAAGGGACGGCTGAACACGGCGCTCAGCGTGGCCAAGCCGACCGCCGCCGCGACGAAGTACGGACCCGCACTGAAGCTCGCCGGCAGCATCCTGAGCGAGTCGGCCTTGCCGAACAAAGAGGTCGCGCTGGTTTCGGATTTCCAGAAGGCCGGCTGGAACGGGGCGGAAGGCGTGCGCCTGCCGGACGGCGCCACGGTGACGCCCCTCGCCGTGACTGACGACCAGCCAGTCAACGTCGCCGTCACGCCGGCCGTTCTCCAGCGCACGACGGTGAACGACCTGGGCCGGGTAACCGTGACCGCGGGAGCGACGTCGACGGGTGCCGCCGTTGCGGCACTGCCGATCACGCTCGAGATCGACGGACGTGCGATCCAGACGAAGACAGTGGCACTCGAGGCCGGGGGTTCCGGCTCGGTGACGTTCGATCCGTTTGCGCCGACTGCCGCGTTCACGCGTGGAGCGATCCGGATTCCGGATGACCGTCTGCTGCGCGACAACGCCTACTACTTTGTGGTGTCGCCCGTCGACAAGGTCCGGGTGTTGATCACCGGGGGATCCTCCGGTTCACGTGAAGCCAGCCTGTATCTCGCCCGCGCACTCGAGCTCGGCGATGCGCCCTCGTTCGACGTTCAGCAGGTTGGTGCGGACCTCGAGGGGCTGCCGTCCACGTCGCCACCGAGCGACAGCAATGAAAACGTGAGAACGGAACCGACCGTCGTCATCCTGAATGACGTGACGGTCTCGCCGGCGGTCGCCGATCGGTTGCTCAAATTCGTCGATGCCGGCGGCGGACTGTTTGTCGCGCTCGGGCAGCGCGCCTCGTGGCCGGCGAGCACCGACCTCCTGCCTGGAATTCCCGGGCCGGCCGTCGATCGAACCAAGGGGCCGGCGGGACGGCTTGGTGCGCTCGACTACGGGCATCCTGTCTTCGAGGCGTTCCGGGCGCCGCGCAGCGGGGATTTCTCGTCCGCCCGCTTTTACAATTACCGTGCGGTGACCGCCGCACCTGCGGCGCAGATCCTGGCCAGGTACGACGATGGCGTGCCGGCCCTGCTGGAGCGGCGAGTCGGGCGGGGACGAGTGATGTTGTGGACATCGGCGCTCGACGTCGGCTGGAACGACCTGGCGCTGAAGCCGGTGTTCCTGCCGTTCATCCACAGGGTTGCCGCCAACCTCTCGGCCTACACCCAGCGTCGAACGTCCATGAGCGTTGGTGAGGTGCTGCCGGGGGGGGAACCGGGGCGACCCTCGAACGGCCGGTCGGCACTGACCCCGGCCGGAGAGCGTATTCCCCTCGGCGACGGCACCTCCGGCGTCGTCGAGTTGCGGGAACAGGGGTTTTACGAGGTCCGGCAGGGGGATCGTGACGCCACGCCCTTGACGGTGGCGTCCAACGTCGACCTCAACGAATCGGACCTGACGGCGATCGACCCTCGCGACGTGGCGGCGGCGGCGACCGGCAAGGCCGGCGGGGCAGCCCCGGCCGGTTCGAATACGACGTTTACGCTGGAAGAACAGGAACGCGCACAACGTGTATGGTGGTACCTGCTGTTTGCGGGCATGTTGTTCCTGGCGATCGAGACCGTGTTGTCCAACCGTATGGGTAAGGTCAGGGTTTAACTATGCGCGAAGATCTCTCGGCCGAACTCCTCACCGTCATCCGCCAGGTGCGGCGCCGCTGGCGCATGAAGCTTGCCCTTCGCGGGGCGCTGGCGGTTGCCGGCCTCGGGCTCGTGCTGTTCCTGCTGTCGGCGCGCGCCCTCGAAGCTGCGCGGTTCACGCCGCAGTCGATCGTCACATTCCGCATTGTCCTGGCGGCGGCGTTCGCCGGCCTGATTGCCTACCTGCTCGCGCGGCCGCTGCTGCGCCGAGTGAGCGACGAGCAGGTCGCGATGTACCTCGAGGAGCACGAACCCTCGCTGCAGGCGACGATCATCAGTGCGCTGGAGGCGAGCGGTCCGCACGGTTCGAGTGAGTCGTCCTCCTCCTCGCCGGCGCTCGTGCGCAAGCTGGTGGAGGAAGCGATCGACCGCGCGCGTGCAGTTGAGTACGGGAAGCGCGTCGAGCATCGGCCGCTTCGGAAGTACGCGGCGACCGCAGCTGCGGTACTGGTTGCGGCGATCGCGCTCTTCACGTTCGGCCCGGCCTACCTCCGCCATGCCGGTTCAGCGCTGTTCCTGCTCTCAAAGGACGTCGAGGCCGCGGTTCCGTACCGCGTCGACGTGAAACCCGGCAACGCCACCATCGCCAAAGGGGCGGACCAGGTCATCTCCGCGCAGCTCTCAGGCTTCGACTCCGAAGAGGTGGCGCTGATGGTGAAGAAGGCGCCCGACGCGCCGTTCGAAAAACTCGCCATGGTGCGAGGCGAGAGCGGCGGCTTCGACGGGATGCTGTTCGATCTCGCTGCACCGGTCGAGTACTTCGTCGAGTCGGCCGGCGTGCGATCGGCGGTATTCGTGCTCAAAGTCGTGGAACTGCCCTACGTGCAGAAGCTCGAGCTCGAATATCACTTCCCGTCCTACACGGGGCTCGCCCCGCAGAAGATCGAAGATGGCGGCGACATCGCGGTGTTGCGTGGCACCGAGGTCCGCGTCCGGGCGGTGCCGACCATGGCGACCAGCGGCGGGCACGTCGTGCTCGAAAAGATCTCGGACGTGCCGCTGGTGCCGGCTGCCGACGGTGCCCTCAATGGCAGCTTCAGGGTGGATCGCAACGGCTTCTACCACCTCGACATGAATGCGCCCGGGGGCGAGCGCGTCACCGCCTCTCCTCAGTACGCGATCGATGTGTTGAAGGACCAGGCGCCCCACGTGTCAATTGCCAAGCCCGGGCGCGATACCGAGGCCTCGCCGATCGAGGAAGTCTTCGTCGAAGCCAAGGCAGACGATGACTTCGGGGTGAAGAACCTGGAGCTCGTCTACTCGGTGAACGGCGGCGCGGAACAGAGCGTCCGGCTGTTCGACGGGCAGAAGCGCATGGCAGAAGTGTCCGCCGGGCACACGTTCTATCTCGAAGAGCTGTCGTTGAAGCCCGGCGACTCGGTCGCTTACTACGCTCGCGCGAAAGACAACGACGCCGTGCAGGGGGCGAAACCGGCCTCGAGCGACATGTATTTCGTCCGCATCCGGCCGCTGAGCAAGGACTTCAAGCGGGCGCAATCGCAGGCCGGCGGCGGGGGCGGTGGCGGCGGTCAGCAGGGCGACGCCGGTAACCTGTCGGATCAGCAGCGCAAGATCATTGCCGCGACCTTCAACGTCCAGCGCGATCGCAAGACCATGAGCGCTGACAAGCTGCGCGAGAACACCACCGTGGTGGCGCTGTCACAGACCAAGCTGCGCCAGCAGGTGGAGGAACTCTTCACGCAGATGACGCGTCGCATGGGAACTGACGCGTCGTTCAAGAAGATCCTCGAACTGCTGCCGCAGGCGATCACGGAAATGAAGAACGCTGAAGGCAAGCTCCAGGCGTCGAGTCCCGATGGTGCGCTGCCTCCGGAGCAGAAGGCGCTGCAGTTCCTGCAGCAGGCCGAAGAAGAGTACGAGGTCCAGGTCCAGACCGAGCGCCAGCAGGGCGGCGGTGGCGGGGGCGGCGGGCAGCAGCAGAAAGACCTTTCGGACCTGTTCGAGATGGAAGTGGACCGCATGGCGAACCAGTACGAGACTCGCCAGCAGGCCCAGCAACAGCAGGCGGACCAGAAACTCGACGAGCTTGCCGAGAAGCTGAAGGAGCTCGCACGCCGGCAGGAACAGGAAGCAGAGCGTCAGCGCCGACGTGCGGCGGCCGGTCAGACGGCGTCCGGCAGCGGATCCGGCAACTCTCAGCGGGAGCTGGCCGAGCAGGCGGAGGAAGCAGCCCGCCGTCTCGAACAGTTGTCGCGCGAGGAAAACCGGTCCGAATTGATGCAGTCGGCGCAGCAACTGCGGCAGGCAGCCGACGCCATGCGCAAAGCGGCAGCAAACGGCCAGCAGGCCTCGGCGGCGCAGTCCGCGCAGGC
>Ga0184628_10001075_pt1 | contig 13748 bp, 13 predicted proteins | sample PLM4_5_b1_FD_133149 | JGI IMG/M metagenome (GOLD analysis project Ga0184628, IMG submission 133149) | Groundwater sediment microbial communities from an aquifer in East River, Colorado, USA - PLM4_5_b1 | ecosystem: Environmental > Terrestrial > Soil > Riparian zone | place: USA: East River... | reverse complement strand
TCACAAGAGATCATTTCTTCCAGCACACAGTTCCGTCCCTAGCCATTGCTCACGCCTATCTCGCGGCGGTTTACGCCCGTGATTTCAGCACCGCCTATCCTCTGCTTGCGGCTGCCGATCGACAAAACCGCGATGAAGCTCGCTACGTCGCTTCGCAGGGCCAATACGGTGGCTTCACCCTGGAAGTTTCGAGAAAACTCGCCGGCTTCATGAAAGTCTGGCTAATCGAGCAGAAAGAAAGCGGCGGACGGCTGGCCATCAAGGTCGGTTACCGCGTACCCGCGCCGGCAGAACTCAATGATTTGTTGTTGAATTGGGATCAAGACCGGTTGAATAGCCTATCAAAACAGAAGCAAAAGCAACTTCTAACCGAAATCGAGGCCCGCAATAAAGCCGGCAATCTGCTCAACATCGAGGGCCAGGAAACCATCGAGCTCGTCAATGGGCCCGAAGGTTGGAAGATCTTCCTCGATTGGGCCGCGGGCACGCGTGTGCTGCTGGCGAGCAAAATATCCGACGCTAATAGGCTGGAAGTGCGCTTCGCCGCGGCGGAAGTGATCGCCAAAAGCGATGAACTGTTTTTGGTCAATATTAAGTTCAAGAATCCCAGCGCCCGCGCCGTAACCTTTTCCGTCGGCCACTTGCTAGAGCCGCCAACCATCGCCGACGATCTGCAGCTTGTCGAGTGCGGCTTGCTGACGCCGACGACCGTCAGTCCACAGCAGGAAAAAGAATTTGCCATGGCCTACTTACTCGGGGCCACAGCGGGAAAGACGCATCGCGACATCAAATTAACTTACGAATTCAACATCCAATAGAGCGGGCGGCTCCATACTGGCTACGGTAAATATTTTATGGTTAATTGCTTAGCATTGATTCTTTGAAGAGGAGAAAGATTCCATGAAGCGTCGAATATTTGGCAAAGCTCTCAGCGGGTTGGGATTGCTCATTTTATCGACTTTCGCCGGCACTCCACATGACTCGCTACACGGCGTCGCGTTCGCCCAAGACAGCATCTTTGAAAACAAAAAGATCGTGCCCTTCGTGCCGACGCCGCAGGAGGTCGTCGATAAAATGGTCGAGCTCGCCGGCGTCAAAAAAGGCGATGTCGTCTACGATCTCGGTTCCGGCGACGGCCGCATAGTCATCACCGCCGCGAAAAAAGGCGCCAAGGCAGTCGGCTTTGAGATCGACGGCGATCTGGTCAAACAGTCACGCGACAACATTCGCAAAGCCGGCGTGCAAGACCAGGCCGAGATTCGCCAGCAAGACATTCTTGCCGTCGATCTTTCCGCCGCGTCGGTACTTACGATGTATTTGCTACCGGATGTTAATTTAAAGTTGCGGCCGAATATTCTGAGCCAGCTCAAACCCGGCTCCCGGGTAGTCTCCCATGCCTTCGACATGGGCGATTGGAAGCCCGATCGCATCGAGCGTGTCGAGGGCCGAACTCTATATCTATGGACCATTCCAGCCAAGGACCGCTGATCCGCTTATAGCTGTTTAACGGCTTACTTGGCAAATTCGATGACACGACAATCTCTCTCGCGGCGCCGACTTTGGGCTTCGGTGCTGTTTACCACCGTCATAACTCTCATCACGTGTTTGGCACAACCGGCCAGGGCCGATGATGGCGCGGAAATCAACACACTCCTCAATAGCTATGTGAAGGCGCTCTACTCCCGCGACTTTCGCGCCGTCTACGAGCTATTATCCAGCGCTGACCAACGTCTAAAGGATGTGCATAGTTATAGCCGGGAACGCGGTGAGTTTCGCGATTTCACCCTCGAAGTGGCAAAAGCCTTGGCGCGGAGCGTGGAAGTGAGTTTGATAGCGCAGCACATCGAGCCGGCGCGCGCCACGGTGAAAGTCAGAGTCAATGTGCCGGACGCGCCGCAATTGAATGCATCGCTGCTCGATTGGGATAGCGATCGCCTTGAGCGCTTATCCGCGGCGGAACGCACGACATTGTTGGAAAACCTCGATCGCCGACAGCGAGACAAGAAAATCGCCATGGTCGCAGGCGAGGAGACCTTTAACCTGGTCAAAGAGGCCGGCGGCTGGAAAGTGTTTCTCGACTGGGCGGCCGGGATCAAGCTGACCTTTCAGTCGGTGATCCCGGCGTCAGCGCCGGTGGTAATCAAGATTGCCCAGCGCGAAGTGGCGTCCCGGCCCGGCCAAGTTTTTCGCGTCGCCATGAAAATTACAAATACCGGCAAGCAAATTCTTTCGACTCGCATCGGCCACTTGGTTGAACCGCCAGAGCTGCGCGACTATCTCGATCTGGTAGATTGCGGCTTCGTCCTGCCGTTGCGCTTGCAGCCCGGCAAGGAAGAAGAGTTCGTCACTACTTACCTATTGCGCGGCACGCTGCCCAACCAAGTGCGCCAGCTCAGCGTTACTTACGCAGTGAGCGTGTCACCGCAGGACTCTGCAAAACCATGAAAATCGCCAATCTACTTTGGTCCGCCGCCGCCGCCATCCTGCTGGTGCTGCCGCCCTATTATTTACTCTCTGCGCCTAACAACGGCGGCCAGTCCGCGCTGCTGCGCACCGTAAACAGCTATCTTAAGAGCGCTTACGCCCACGATCACAGAAAAGCCTATCGGCTGATTTCCACTCGGGACCGGCAGATCAAGTCCGAGGATCTCTATATCCAGGAGAAGGGACCGTTTAGCGGCTTCACATTGACGGTGGCTGGAAAGCTCGCCGAGATGATCGAAGTTCGTCCGATTGGCGCAACGGAAAACGATGCGACAACCAAAGTAAACTTCAACATAAAACTGCCCGACGCCAACAGCCTATCGGCACTGTTACTCGATTGGGACCAAGACAAACTCAACGCTCTGCCGAAACCGAGGCAGAAAGAAATTCTCGACGCCATCGACGCGCAGCGCCGCGCCGGCAAACTGAAATTCATCGAAGGCGAGGAAGAACTCACGCTGGTCAAGGAAAACGGCTTGTGGCGCGTCGTGTTCGACTGGGCCGCCGGACTGCGCGTGCAATACGACGCCATTGTGCCGCAAAATGAAGCCATCGAAGCCACGCCGCTCAACAGCGAAACCAGCGTGCGCGCCAATGAGCTCTTCACCATCATCTACCGCGTGCGCAACTCTTCTCAAGAAACCGTCGCCACCCGCATCGTCCACCGTGTCGAGCCCCCAGAGCTGCGTCAACATCTCGATCTGGTCGAATGCGCCTTGCTGCTACCGGTCAAACTGAAGCCCGGCGAGGACCGCGAATTTTCGTCGACGTACATGGTCCGCGGCGATCTGCCCGACGGGTCCAAACAGGTCAAGGTCACCTATGACTTTCAAGTCGAAAAATAAGCTCGGCTTGGGGTCAGTGCTGCTAGCGCTCGGCTTTTTGATTACTGAGGTTAGCGCGCATATCCCAATTCCGCCGAAGAAGGGCGAGATCGGCCGGCGCGAAACCAACGTCGCCGCGCCGAACTTTACCCTCGCCAATCAAGCCGGTCAAAGATTTAAGTTCAATGCCAATGGCGGCAAAGTCGTACTCGTCACCTTCGTGTACACCACCTGCCCGGATGTCTGCCCGCTGTTCAGCGCCCACTTCGCCGCCATCCAGCGCGCCCTCGACGCAGAGAAGCATGAGAATTATTTATTGCTCAGCATCAGCACCGATCCCAAGCGCGACACGCCGGCGAAGATGAAAGCCTATGCCGAGGCGTTCAAGGCCGATGTGAAGCATTGGCAGTTTCTCACCGGCTCGCAAAAGGATCTCGCTGAAGTGTGGAAAAACTTCGGTGTCAACGTCAAAGACCACGGCAACGGCCAAATCCAGCACACCAATCTAACCACGCTGATCGATGCCAAGGGCGTTCGGCGCGTCGACTACTACGGCGACAAGTGGCTCGTCAAAGAAGTCCTGAAAGATATTAAATGGCTCGAATCGGAAAAATCCTAATCGCATTGTTCTTGATCGTTGGCGCATCGAATCACGCGCACGCCGCCGAGCGTGAGCAAGGTATCCTGGAAGTCCAAGTCAAAGACCACCGCGACGCAATCGGCGATTTTGACAAACTCATCGTTACCATCGACAAAATCGCCGTTAGCCCAAAGCCCGGCCTGAAGGTCTGGCAGACCGGCTGGAAAGATCTCGCCGTCACTTCAGAACCGGTCGATCTAACTAAGTACGTCGGCAAGAAAACCGCTCAAGTATTTCGCGCGCCAATAGATGCCGGTGCTTTCGACGCCTTTCATTTGAAAATTAAGAATACTGCCGGCATGTTGAAAAAAACTCAACGCAAAGCCCCAGTCAAAAACACTATCGGCCCATTCAAACTAGTCTATGAAGTCCGGCCTAACACCGAAACGCTCCTAATCCTAGACCTAGTCGTCAGCGACATGTCCGACCACCCGCCCCGCGGTTATGAATTGAGTTTGAAAGGCTATGAACTTTTCATGAATGGGAAACTGATCGAGAAGATTCCTCCTGGCTGACTACAGGGAGCAGATTACCGGGTCACAAAATTTCAACATCAGGTCGATTGATAAAGCACGAGAAGCTACTTCGTTCTACTTTCTGGTCTGTCCGGTCCTGGCTGCCTGTCGTCGCCCGATAACTTCTCCACGCTCAGCCGGTGAGTTTGACCATAGCGACCCAGACCGGATTGAGGCGAATAAAACAGCGGGCGAGTTCTAAGATACCCTCACAAGGTACGCATGACAGCGCCCGCACAACCTCGCCCGGGATTCTAACCGTCTACATGCACGATCAGGCATGAACGCTAGGTTTCTAGTGGTTAAATAATCTTCAGGCTTTTTGAACCCGTCCTTCCCTCAGAGCAGATAAATAGTTTTCAAGCCTTTTGGGTCCATCCTTACCTCATAGGGGTTTGATAGTGTTAAATCACAGAAGGGTTCATCAGTTGTAACCATTTTATGCATCGGTCCACGCCTTGCTCTATGCCAGTTACGGGTTTGATCGATCGCACAACTTCCGCACCGGCTTGCCGGCCCGTAATGCGACAGCTACGCAGTACCGGTCGAGCCGAGGTCCCATGGAGATCAACTATGTTGCGGCATTGGTTTTACAAAGATTTGATAATCATCAATCCGGTTTCTCGACTAGGCCGTAAGTTTGAGCGATCAAATTTAACGGTTGAAGGAGGAAACCCGGATGAACCTATACGGAGCCATCGATCTGCACTCGAACAACATAACACGGCGGTGATCGATGAACAAAATAAAATGGTTTGCAAATAGCGTCTGCTCCTGATGACTTCTTGCAGACAGAAACGTTAAATCTCAAAAGAACCGCGACTTTGACATCATCAAAGATTTTAAGGCCAACAGGGGACTAAGCATGCAGAACTTTGGGGAAATGCCAAATACCAACCAGCGGGGCAGCTTTACGTTGACAGAATATTGGTTCCCAAGCGCTGGAATTCAGATTGTCGTTATGGCGGTTACGGTAATCATGATTTCTTTCCTGGTTGCTGCAGGAATGGCAGCGACCACGGGAGCTTTGATCCAACCTCCTGGAACCGCCGGCTGCGTGAGTGAAGACGGTACGGGGGGTACCTGCGCCGACGGTAGGGCGCTATTCGCGCCCGAAACTGTAACCGTTAGCCCCGACGGCAGACATGTTTATGTGGCTTCCTACTTTAGCAATGCAGTGGCGGTGTTTTCTCGCGATATAGCAACGGGTAAGTTGGTGCAATCGAGTGACGTGACAGGCTGCGTGAGTGAGGACGGTACGGGGGGAAGCTGTGGCGATGGTCGAGCACTCGTGACTCCAGAATTTGTCACAGTAAGTCCGGACGGCAAACATGTTTACGCGGTAACCGATACGGCCAATTCGGTGGTGGTATTTGCCCGCGACCGTATGACCGGGGCGCTAACGCAACTGAGCGGGGTTGCCGGCTGCGTGAGCGAGGACGGCACGGGCGGGGCCTGTGCCATCGGTAGAGGACTATCAGGTGGCGAATCTGCGGCGGTGAGCCCGGACGGGAAAAATCTCTATGTGGCATCTCGGGTCAGCGGAGCGGTGGCAGTGTTTTCACGCAACGCAATGACTGGAGAGCTGACTCAGCTTGGCGGCATTGCCGGCTGCGTGAGCCACGACGGCACAGGCGGTACCTGTGCTGTCGGCAGAGGAGGGCTTTTTGGGGGTATGACTGTGGCAGTGAGTCCGGACGGCAGGCATGTCTATATGGGGTCATTTGACAACAACATGGTGGCGTTGTTTTCACGCAACCCGACGACGGGAGCGCTGACTCAACTCAGCGGGACTGCCGGCTGCGTGAGCGAGGACGGCACAGGCGGCATCTGTGCTGACGGCAAGGGGCTGGGCCACGTCAGATCCGTCGCCCTAAGCCGGGACGGTCGGCATGTCTACGTGGCATCAGAACTCAGCAACGCCGTGGCAGTGTTTTCACGCAACGCAATGACTGGAGAGCTGACCCAGCTCAGCGGCACGGCCGGCTGTGTGAGCGAGGATGGCAGCGGCGGTAGCTGTGCTGATGGCAAAGGACTTATCGGTGCCATTTCCGTGGCCCCAAGCCGTGACGGTCGGCATGTCTACGTGGCGGCGGGCGGCGACTCGGTGGCGGTGTTTTCGCGCAACCCGACGACTGGCGAATTGACCCAGCTCAGCGGTATTGCCGGCTGTGTGAGCGAGGACGGCACGGGAGGGACCTGCGCTGATGGCAAGGGAATTGTTGTTAACAGATATTTGGCTCTGAGTCCGGATGGCAAACATGCTTACGTGGGCTCTGCTGAAAGCAACGCAGTGGCGGCATTTTCACGGAGTCCGACGACGGGAGTGCTAACACAGCTGAACGGACCGGACTGCATAAGTGACAGCGGTGACGGCCCTTGCATGGACAGCAACCATTTATCTGGCCCGGTAGGGCTGAGTGTCAGCCGCGATGGGAAGCATTTCTATGTGGCCTCTTCTGGCAGCTCCGCACTGGCGGTGTTTTCGCGCAATGCCACAACCGGAGCACTAACCCAGCTCGACGCATCCGCAGGCTGCATGGCCGAGCTTGGTGATGGAATTGAATGCGGCGACGGCAAAGCGCTGGATGACCCCAGAGCCGCGGCGGTGAGTCCAGACGGCCGGCATGTCTATGTGGCATCTGCTGGTAGCAACGCTATCGCGGCATTTTCGCGCAACCCGACGACTGGCGAATTGACCCAGCTCAGCGGTATTGCCGGCTGTGTAAGCGAGGATGGCACGGGCGGGACTTGTGCCAATGGTAGCGGGCTTATCGGTGCCAGCGCTGTGGCGATGAGTCCAAACGGTCGGCATGTTTATGTGGCGTCGAGCATCAGCAACGCCATCGCGGTATTTTCGCGCAACCCGACGACTGGAGAATTGACCCAGCTTAGCGGCATGGCCGGCTGTGTGAGCGAGGACGGCACGGGTGGGACCTGTGCCGATGGTAACGGGCTTATCGGTGCCAGCTCTGTGGCCGTGACTCCGAACAGTCGGCATGTTTATGTGGCGTCGAGCACCAGCAACGCCATCGCGGTATTTTCACGCAACCCGACGACTGGAGAATTGACGCAGCTCAGCGGCATTGCCGGCTGTGTGAGCGAGGACGGCACGGGCGGGGGCTGTACCGACGGCAAGGGGCTCGACGGTGCCTTCGCAGTTGTAGTGAGTCCCGGCGGAAAGCATATCTATGTCGGCTCATCCGATATCAACGCTGTGACGGTTTTCCAGAGGGACTAGAACAACTGATTCGTCATCGAGAAAAATCCGTTTCTATCCATTCACTTATTTGACCGGATTTAAGAGAGCTATGATCTAACAGTGGGGAAATAAAAATTAGGAAGACGTACCTTTCTGGAGATTTGAAACGCAAGGCTGTCTGTTAGAGCAGGCAGAGAAAGGTTACGCCGGCAGACAATGTCCCAAAACGCTTCGTCGCTTCGCTCCGCCCGAATCACTGGTCCTCTTCGTTGATATCGGGTCGGTTCCTAAAGTGAATCGAACACCCACGCCCCCCTCTCGATTCACTCGCTGCCTAACGATTCGACCCACCGTTGTAAAATGGACATCAAAATCCTTGGCAATCTAGTGATAGCTGTGCCCCGGTTAACCGAAGTTCGGTCACCGGGAATAGGCTGTCCGTGGGTCCTTCGGTTAAACTCGCTTTGATTGCTTTCCCGCTATTCGCTCGTATGGATTGATCTTGTCCAACCACCTCCATCAATGCCCCCTCCGCAACCTGCGGTCGTCATGATTCCCACCCGCCGCTCTACACAAATGGCCAATTTACCGATAAAATCCTTTACTCATGAACGATCCTAAAATCCGTTTCTTCCTGCTCGGCGCCGCCGTCATCGGGTTGGGCGTGATCCTCGGCACGGCGCTGTGGTTGCGACTCGGGCCGCTGCCGCGGGTCGCTTTGATAGATCGCGCGGGCAGTGATGGGGTGAAGCGGTATGGCGCGGTGCCGGATTTCAAACTGACCGAACGCAACGGTGGAGATGTAAGTTTGGCGCAGCTGCGCGGCAAGATTTGGATCGCTGATTTTATTTATACGACCTGCACCGATACTTGCCCGTTGCAGACGGCGGCGATGGCTAAACTGCAAAAGGAGTTCGCGGCGCAAGCGAGTATTCAATTCGTTTCCGTCACTGTCGATCCCGAACGGGACACGCTGCAAGTGCTTAGCGCCTACGCCGACAAACATGAAGCCGATCGGCAGCGCTGGTATTTTCTTACCGGCCAGCGGGATCAAGTTATCAGGCTCGTCCGCGATGGCTTTCACTTGAGCGTTGCGGCGTTTCCCGATAGCGCCGAGCAGAACGGCATGATTCCCCATAGCCCGCGCTTTGTGTTGGTCGACCAGCAAGCGCAGATCCGCGGCTACTACGACAGCCGCGAGATGGCAGGATTGGCGCGGCTGAGAAACGATATTGAGACCCTGTTGAAAGGATGATCGATGGCTAGCGACAAGAAAAAATCCAAAAATAAACAACCGGCGAAAGCGCTCCTGCGCGATGGCCCCAACTGGCCGCTCTTCACCCTAGCGGCGTTGGGCATGATCTTGTCCGCCTATCTCACTTACACCGCGTGGGCGGAGAAGCTAGTCGCATTCTGCGTCGAAGGCAGCGGCTGCGACGTCGTCTTGAACAGCCGTTGGTCGACGCTCTTCGGCATGCCAACTTCATTTTGGGGATTGCTAACCTACGGCCTGCTCGCCGCAGTAGCTTGGAACCGTTACGCCGATAACCAATGGCGCTGGGCCTGGGTGATTTCGCTCTTCGGCGTGCTTTTTAGTCTCTACCTGACGTCTATATCATTCTTTGAACTCAAGGCGGCCTGCCCCTATTGCCTCACTTCCCTCGGTCTCATGGCGGTGATCTTCATAATGACCACCTTGCAAAAGCCGGAGAATCTCCCGAACTTTTCATGGGGTCCATGGTTAGGTAAGAGCGTCGGCGTTGGCGCCACGGTGATCGTTGCGCTGCACCTCTATTTCGCCGGCTACTGGGGCAGCGCCCCCGGCCCCGAAGACCCCTGGATCAGAGGTCTGGCGGAGCACTTGACGAAAACCGAGGCCAAGTTTTACGGCGCGTCCTGGTGTCCACACTGCAACGAGCAGAAACAATTATTCGGCAGCTCAACCAAGCGCATTCCCTATGTCGAGTGCAGTCCAGGCGGCGCACAGGGACAGCTTGCGGCAATTTGCAAAGAAAAGAATATCAAAAATTATCCGACCTGGATCATTAACGGACAGCGTACCACCGGAGTCCAATCCTTGGATACGTTAGCGCAAATGAGCAAATATGCCGCTCAGGGAACAAAACCATGAAGCGAACCGTGGACCGGATATTATCTAGTAGCTGTGCAGTTCTCGCGCTAACTTGGATCCTCATGGTTGCCCCGGCGGCCAATGCTGATCCGTCGAAGTATCCCGAGTTTGCCCAACAGACTCTGCCGGCCGATGTCACGCCGGAGTTTGTCGGTATCGATCAACTGGTTGCCGACATCAAAGCGGGCGCTAAACCGCTTCTTCTTGACGTGCGCACCAAAGAGGAGTTTGACGAGGTGCATATCTTGGGCGCCCAATCGGTTCCTCTGGGAGCATTCAAAGAATATTTAAAAAGCATTCCGCGCGACCGGCCGGTGGTACTCTATTGAGCTTGCCCCCATCACCTGGCCAGTTTGGCTTATGGCATGCTCCACGAAAACGGTTATCGCAACATGAAAGTGCTCAACGAAGGCCTTGTCGGCTGGTATCAGAAACGCTATCCCATGGAAGGCAGCAAAGTTCCGCGCTCTTAATCTATGTCTGGCACACCTGCCGTCGTCCTACTGAGCGGCGGCGTCGATTCGGCGACCGCCGCGGCGCTCGCCCAACAAGCCGGCTTTGCGATTCATGCGCTCAGTTTCCGCTACGGCCAGCGTCACACTTGCGAGATCGACGCGGCGCGGCGCGTGGCGGATTTTTTTAATGCGAGTAGCCACTTGGTCATCGATTTCGACCTGCGCGCCATCGGCGGCTCGGCACTCACCGATCAAATCGAAGTGCCCAAAAGCCGCAGCGCCGCGGCAATCTCCCAGGGCATCCCGGTGACCTACGTGCCGGCTCGCAATACGATCTTTCTGTCTTTTGGTCTCGCCTTGGCAGAACGTATCGGCGCCAATGATATTTTCTTTGGCGCCAATCAGCTCGACTACAGCGGCTACCCCGACTGCCGTGAAGAATATATCCGCGCCTTTGAAGCCATGGCCAATCTCGCCACCAAGGCGGGCGTCGAGGGAGAAAGTCGGTTGAGAATCCACGCGCCGCTTTTGCACATGACTAAAGCGGCGATCATAACCAAAGGCATCGAACTCGGCGTCGACTATGGACTGACCTGGAGCTGCTACGACCCCAGCCAAGATGGCCGCGCCTGCGGCCTATGCGATAGCTGTCAGCTGCGCGTCGAAGGATTTAACCAAGCCGGCGCGGTCGACCCGATCGCCTACGTCGAATAAACTAGATAGAAAACATGCTGCCCAGCCCCTTCACACCGCACTTTCTCACCCAGCTGGAAACTCTGCGCCTGCGCACGCGCAAGGAATTCCTCGGTAATCATCCGGGCAGCTACTCGTCGCCTCGGCGCGGCACCAGTTTGGAGTTCGCCGACTATCGCCGCTACACACCAGGGGACGACTTGCGCTATCTCGACTGGGGCATCTACGCGCGCACCGACCGGCTCTATGTGAAACTTTTTCGCGAAGAAGTCGACCTGTTCGCCTACGTCTTCATCGACGCCAGCGCGTCCATGGGCTACCCGTCGCCGGAACTGAAATTTCTGCCGGCGACTCATGTCGGTCTGGCGCTGAGCTATGTAGTTCTCGCCAATCACGACCATGTGAAGCTGCACTTGTTGCAAGAGAACAGCCGCGTCAACACTACGCCATTCTATCGCGGCCGGAGGCGCATGACCGACTGCGTCAACTTTGCCACCTCGGCAAGCCCAGGCGGCGCCCTGCAACTGGCACCCGCATTGGCCGACCATTTGAAGAAAATGCGCCGGCCGGGGAAAGCGATTTTGATTTCCGACTTCTTAATGCCGGCAGCGTCCTATCAGCCCGGGTTGAATTTACTGCGCGCCTTTAATCTAGACATCGCCGTCATTCAAATCTTGTCGCGCCACGAAGTCGATCCGCGCTTTCCCAACGGCAGCTTGGCATTGGTCGACAGCGAGACTGAGCAGGAAATCAAGTATCAGTGGAACGCCGAGGCGCGCCAGTATTATCAGGCTAAGCTGGCCCATCACAATGCTGAGCTGCGCAGCTTTTGCCATCAAAGCGGCATCCACTATTCCCTCTACGTAACCGATCGCGATCTCAGCGACTTCGTCTTCGCCACTTTGCCGGCCATCGATCTGTTTAAGTAAGCCAATGGAATTTCTCAATCCCGGCGCCCTGTTCGGCCTCTTGGCGCTACCGCTGTTGCTGATTCCGTATCTGATCCGGCGCAAACCTCAGCGCCTGGCGTTTTCGAGCCTACTGCTATTTATCGAAGCCGGCGAATCGGCCAGCGCCAAACCTTGGGGGCGAATCCAATTGCCGCCGCTATTTTTTCTCCAACTGTTGCTGCTGGCGCTGTTGATTTTCGCCTTGAGCGAACCGGTGTTATCGATCCAGCCCACTAACATCGCCATCGTTATGGACAATTCCGCAAGCATGCAGGCGTTGGAAGACGGCAAGACGCGCTTTTCGCTGGCGCAAGAGCGGGCCAACGCGCTGGCCGGCGAGCTCGGGGCCGGCGGTAAAGTCGATCTCTACCTGACCACACCGACACTGGAGAAAGTTCACGCCGTGCCGCTCTCACCCAGCGAAGCTACCGCGATCATCGGCAAGCAATCGCCCTACGACTTGGGTGAAGCGCCAATCGATTACGACCATGTGCTGTCGCAACTGGCGCGCCAGCATAAATATCAGCGGGTTTATCTGCTTACCGATCGCCCGGCGCGCGGCCAAAGCGCCGCCGCGCGAGTGATCACCGTCGGCCAACGGCAAGCCAACTTCGCCCTGACGGCTTTCGACGTGCAGCGCTCGTCACTGGTCAACGCTCGCTTGGAAGCGTCGGTCGAAGTCGCCAACTATTCCGAACGCGATGAAAAAATCAAAATACTTCTAAAAGGCAACGGCGCCGAACTGGCGCACCGTGAGATCGTCGTCGGCAGCGGCAAGACCGCGGCAGTTTCCTTCGACGGTATTGCCGACCATTCCAGCTACCAAGCCGAGATCGCCAACCGCGACGCTTTGCCGGTCGACAACCGGCGCTTCGCCGTGGCGCCGGTATCGCGCAACCTGCGCATACTGGGAATTACGCCGCGGCCGCGCGAGTTAGAAAGTTTAAAAGCCATCCCCGGCGTGCAAATAGATATCATCGCGCCTCCCGACTATGACAAAGCCGAGCGCGGCGGCTACGGCTTGGAGATTTATCATTTCGCCACGTCAGCCGCACTGCCGTCCACCGCGGCGCTGTTTATTCTACCGCCGGAAAGCAGCTCCTTGGTCGATCTCGGCGCGCCGGTGAACAACGTGACCGTGTCCAACTGGCGCGACCCGCACGTGCTGACTCGCTACGTGAATTTCAACCTGTTCCGGCCGGCCTACGCCCGTCCACTCAAGCCGCAAACCGCCGGTGATATCGTGATAGACAGCGCCGCCGGCCCGCTGGCATTCGCCAGCGAACGGCAAGGGGTTCGTTATCTCACCGTCGGTTTCGACCCGTTTCCTTACTTGGGGCGCGAAAACTTGCCGATGTCGGTGTTTACCTTGAATCTGCTCGACTGGTTTTTCGACAGCCGCAGCGGCAAAAGCCAAGCCACCGGCGAGGCAATCTTTCTCGGCAAAGTTCAAGACGGCGATCAGATCCTCCTGCCGGGCGGCAAGAGCCTGGCAATAACTCCGGGAGCGGGATTTTTCGGCGGAGCCTTTTACCAGGGCATCTATCAATTGCACCGCGGCAACGAGCGCCAGCTATTCGCGCGTAATTTGCTCGATCGCGGCGAGTCCGACCTGCGTGCGCCGGTTGCCGTCGCCATCGGCGGCGGCAGCCCAAACGGCGACAGCGCGTCGGTGCTGTTTTCCTTTTGGCCTTATCTATTGATCGCGTCGCTAGCGCTGCTCTTACTCGAATGGTTCTTAAGCCCTCGCATGGCTTTCGTTAAGCCTGAGCGCGCGCCGCCGCGGTTGGCACAACGGTCATGAAACATCTCTTCGCCAATATCGAGTTCGCCCGACCCTATTTTCTCTGGCTC
>Ga0184628_10001074_pt1 | contig 13759 bp, 5 predicted proteins | sample PLM4_5_b1_FD_133149 | JGI IMG/M metagenome (GOLD analysis project Ga0184628, IMG submission 133149) | Groundwater sediment microbial communities from an aquifer in East River, Colorado, USA - PLM4_5_b1 | ecosystem: Environmental > Terrestrial > Soil > Riparian zone | place: USA: East River... | reverse complement strand
CCTACTCCCATTTCGGCAGTAGCAAGACCACCTAGGATATAAGGTATTGCGGGAGTAGCTAAACCACCAGAAGCAGCTTCACTAGCAACTACAGCAGTTATTGCCTTTTTAGCGAAACTATTAATTATCTTAGGACCGTAAGTAGTAGCTAGTTGCATACCTACTTCGGAAGCAGTACCACCAAATTCTTTAGGTGCTTCGTATGTAAGCCAATCCATAAAAGAACTGTTCTCTTCAAGATTAACTCGTTGGGACAAATCTTCATAGCGTTTGCTTACAGGACTATCGGCTATATCAGCATCTTCGGCAGCTATTTTATCATTAACCTTTTGATACTCAGGGTCAGCATCAATATTATCTAACTCTTCTTGTTGTTTAGCAATCGCATCCGCAGCTTGCTCTTGAGTCATTTCATTATTTGCAACCTTTTTCTGAATAGATAAAATTTCTCTCTTAGCTTTTTGCTGACGTAATTGAAAAGGTTTTAGACTAAAGCTTGCAGTAGACTTATTAATTTCATCAACAGCATTGTCAAAAGAATTAAGCATATCTGTACCTACATCACCTGCTCCGGATTCCTCCATCATTTCGGGAGCAATAGTACGAGTAGGGTCTGAATATCCTTGCCCCATATTGGCAGCATTCATTTCAGTAACTGTGTTAATGAAATCTGTACCACTATTTTGGGAATCAGGGGAAGTATTAACTCCCCCTAATCCTGTAGTATTTACTTGTTTAAGAATATCTAGACCTCTCATATCTTGTTCGCTTGTAAATAGTTGATATATGCTTCTTTCTCCATCACATCCATATCGTTAAACTTATCTACTTTATAGACTTGTTTTAAAGCTTCTTGTTTTCGTTCAGCTAAATCTTCAAGAAGAAGTTGTTTTTGGGTTTCATCTTTAATCTTTTCTTTAATTAATGCTGTTTCGGCTTTTACATCTTTCTCTATATTTTCAAGTAGTTTTCGTTTAACCTCTTCTCTTATGAATTTAGGTTTACTAGGATCATCAGATATATTAGCATTAGCTTCTAGATTTTGCATCTTATATCTCATATTCCTAGCATTGTCTCCTTCTGTAGCAGTTTGAGCAAGATAATTAGCATGATTTTTAGCAGCATCGGTAGTGCCCATTACCTTATTATCATAAGCTTCCCAAACAGAAGCAGATTCAGGTATTTTAGATACAAAGTTCATATCATAATAATCACCATCGTTTATTCCTCCTTTACCGCCAACAATTAAATCGTGTTCTCTTGCCCAATCAAGTTCATCACTAGTTAATTTAGCTTTTAATTCTGCACCACTCATTTTAGTTACAAAGTTTCCGTGAAGGACACCATCTACTCTATAAGTGTTTTGAGGTTCTCTATTACTAAATGTTGCATCAACTGTTGTTCCTGCTAGTTTTTTACCTATATTTTCATAGTGTTTGGCACCATCATTTTGAAAAGCGGTTTTATATTTTTCTGCAACAGTTCTTTCTCTACCACCTTCAGTTTTAATACCCCTATGTTTATATTTTTCTTTATAGGTATTTACAGCATTCTCAATTTCAGCAGGACTTTTACCTCTAGCTTTACTTGTATTTCTAATAAGTTCTAATTCTCTATCACCGTAACCTCTTTCTAAACGTTGAATTTCTTCATTTAACTCAGCACGTTTAGCTTTAGTTACTTCACTATCAATTCCACCACTAGTGGCACTAGATAATGTTGCACGACCCGATGGTAAAGTTGGTTTTCTATCAATATTTGCAAGTTCTTCTTTAGCTTGTTTAAGTCTATCTTCTCTGATATAGAAGTCCTTAGATATACCAATTTCGTTTTTAGTAAAGTTTCCGCTTTCAGGATTATACTTAGTTGCTATTGTAGCAGTTTCCATAGGAACTCTCATACCGGTATAGCTACTATTAGTTACAGGGTCTTTTATAGTAGCACTAGGGAATAATGTACCTGCTGCATTTTCGGTAACTGTATTAGTACCGAAACTCTTATCTGCATTTGATTTGCGCGCACCAGAAAGAAGTAAAGTGGAAGGAGCAACAGCTAATGGGTCTACTTTAGCAGCTTTAACAGCTTTAGCTTCTTCAACAGCTTTTGCTTTAATTAAATCCGCTTCATCCTTAGCTTTTTGTAAAGCTAGAGAACGTCTGAAAGCTAATTCTGATTGTTCTCTATCATGTGCTTGTTGATCTTCTCTATTCTCACGTTGTACAGCAGGTTGGTTAACTTGATAGTTAATATCAACTTTCTCGTGAACCTGAGCCTTACTTACACCATATAAGAAATTAGCAATATGATTATCAGCTTGGTCAGCATCCATACCATCAATCTGAGTAAGCTTGCGCTTCATCTGATTGCCTTCCGGACTTTCCATAAACCGACTAATAGCACCTTCTAAGTTGGCTCTAACCTTAGCATCACTAATACCACTAATAGAACCGCTTTGTAAGTAGTCTCTAATATTAGCAGGAGTTAAACCTAAGTTTCTTGTGTCAGCTATAAGTTTACTTACCTCTTGCGCTCTAGCATCATAGTCTAATTGTTTCTCTAATTTAGAAGTATATAGTCTGCGTTGTCCAGTAGTAGGGTCAATAGTACTAAACTTATCAGAAGGATTGAAGTCCAGGTCAATATGACCGGCTGCTCTCATTTGTTGTCTGAGTTCTTCTGCTTTATCAACACGAGTCCTATTCTCTTTAGCTGCTATTAGGTTTTCATCACCACCCCAGTCTCTAACAGCTGCACCAATCTTAGGCATAGCGTAAGCATAATCACCACTAGCGGCAATAGCATCGCGTTGGGCTTTTAACCTACCCAACGCTGCATCTTTAATACCTTTATCTCCTTCTAAAACAGCTGTATTATGAGCCATAAGGTCAAGGGCACTCATTTGAGCATAATTTTCATCATGCCGTTTCTGAACTGCTTGTAGACTATTAGCTAGTATATCGAGCTTAGGGTCAACATACATTGACATAGGCTCATTATATATTTGTTTCCCGAAGTATCCCATGATTATCTATTTTTTAACTTTGCTTGTAATGCTCGCATATTAACTAACGCAGGATTATTAGGAGAAGCTTTTTCTATAGTTGCTATATCACTATCAAGTTGTGCAGGATTAGCCATGTATATATCTTCAATAGCTTTTAATCCTGCTTGACTTCCATATTGAAATGCGTTAGCATTAGCCATAGCAATTTGTTTAGTATTCTCTAAATCTCTAGCATCTGTTTTAGCATCCCTAGCAGAAGTATATTGGTCTAATGCAAAGTTTTGAGCATTACCTACAATATCTTGTTGAATACCTGCTCTACGTAAAACGTTTTGTTCATCGTAGGCATATCTCTTATCGTTGTTCTTAGAATTGATACCTGAATTTAACAAAATTTCTTTATTTTTCAACTCATTTTCTATATTATTTTTCTGAGCATAAAGACTATTTGCATTTTCATTATAGGAAGCAAAAAGTTGTTGTCTGTTTGCAGCACTCGCACCACCTTGCGGAGTACTTGCAGCAATTGATTTATTGAGTGCATCTCTTGTGTTTCTAGCTGAACTCAGTTGTGGGTTAATATCGTAGTTAGTATTAAGGTCAACTCTAGGGTCAAGATAAGGTTTAGCAAGTTCCGGAGTATTAGCTGTCATTATACCACTAGCTAAGTTATCCACATACTGCCACGGAATACCATTACCGTTCTTCATAGCTTTTGCAGTTGCTCCACCAGTACCAGCACCAGTAGTAGGTATAGGAGTAGGTGTAGCCATTTTGAATTGTGAAGCCCCAGTAGTAGGTAATAATTGAGATTCTCTAGGTGCAAGTTTTTGAAGTGCATTCGGGTCTTGATAATCACCACCAACATAGAACTGAGTACCTGTTTGTCTATCTACTGTTGTTGGTTCAAGATAAGTATTAGTATATCCTTCAGGAGAAGTTCTACCAGGAGCAAGATACATACCACTACCAGGAGCAAACGCTCTACCTCTAGTTTGAGCATTATATTGACCACTTCTATTTACAGCATTGGTTGGTCTAAGACTTCTAGGATCAGTTTTCCAACCACCGGCTCTAGGGAGAGGGGCAATAGATGACCCAGGGGCTTTACCGTATTGATAGCCAATAGGATAGTTAAACGGTTTCTTTAAATTCTCACCATATAAAAGTTTAGGTAAATGCCCACCATATGCCATAGCCATAGAGCTAGAAATAGAAGAGGGCATAGCATACATCTTTTTCATTTCTTGTTCATTGAATAGTTCATCTAGTTTCATGTCCATTCTCTCGGACATTCTCTCACCAGTATTTCTTATAGCTTCATTTGTACTAGGAATCTTAGCTTCAAACTTAGCTTTTTGTTTAGCAAGTTGTTCAGCTTCCTCTGCGTAAGTTTTCTTATTAGTAGTTTTCAATCTGTCAGAGAATACTCTATCTCCACCTGCCCCATCAACTCCACCATCAGCATGAGAAGGAGCATAGTCAGGAACTTTAACCATATCGGAAGCAACTTGTTCTTGTTGTCCATCTTCAAGCATTGGTTGACCCTGAATCATTTCACCACCTTCAACTTCATACTCAGGTTCTTGCATACCACCAAAAGCATAATTCTTTTTACCATTAAAGGGTTTAGGTGCAAAATAAGACGTGCCTGAACGTACAGGTTTAGCTTTAGGTTTTGGTTTACCTAGATTAATATTAACTGGAATACCACTACCTTCTTTATTAGAACCTTGTGTAGCAATAAGACCGTGTAAATAACCATAAGGATTTGAAAGAGAAGCTTTATAAGCATCTGATGCGGCTAAACTTTGTTCATTTTTTCCGGCAAAGTCAAATTTATCTGTAATTACATCTTCACCCTTTTTATTCTTATGATACATTGCACCACCAACAGTAGTCATCATTCTATTAGAAGGGTTCATAACTGCGTGGGCTAAACCACCTATATCACCAGGGTCAGGACTATTATATTTAGTAGTCTCAGGATATGCGTCATAACTTAATTCCTTAGGAACATTTGTATCTGTAGGATACTTCGATAGATATTTTTCTCGTTCGTAAGCTGCTCTATTATGAGTACTACGCATTACAGCAAGTTCTTCAGGAGTAAGGTCTTTTTCTGTCAAAGGGATTGGTGTACCTCTAGTAAGAAAGTTATCACCAGTATATTTCTTTAACATATTACCAGTCAAATCCTGCGCATACATAGCAGCATTTATAGGAAGTACAGCACGAGTAGCTTTGGTAGCACCTTCGTTAATTAATCTTCCCGCTTTATCTAAAATACCACCATCAGGATATGTTTGTTTATCATAATCCGTAGACCACGGCATCTTCTGTGGAATATATTCCTCATAATCTTTAATAGGTAATGTTTCAAGAGGAACACTAGGGGGTAGTATTGGTTGTACAGGTTTCTTATAAATAGGTACACTAGGAGATTCTGTAAACCGTAGTATCTTAGTAGGATTAACTTTATTAGCTTTAAGTTTATCTAATGCAGTAGCACTAGCAGCATTAAGAGCAGTTTCTTTACCTTTAGGTTGTGTGGCATTAAATGCTCTCATTTCTTCACCATATCTACTAACCTTATCTTTTGGACTATATTTAGTAGCTTCTGCATAAGGATGTAATTTCTTACCTCCAGAAGTATAACTATCTAAATACGCTTTAGCATATTCAGGACTTTTAAAATATGTTGAATAGTTTTTACCTATTGTACTTGCAACTTCTCTACCAGTATTATAAGCATTCAGACTATCTGTATAAGCACCCTGTCTAAATTTATAGTCCTCTTCATTTTTAGCTCTATAGGGTTTGAGAGTACCACCATCACCATGTTTCCACTTCTTAGCGTTCTTAGCAAAGTTAGCCATTTTCCTAACGTGTGGGTCTTTAGAATGTAATGCTTCTTCTGTAGTTTTACCAGTACGTTTTTTATAAGCAGTAAACTTACCACGATTCTCAGGTTTGATATGTATCTTACCACCTTTACCGTATTCAGATAATTCCCCACCATAAGCATACAAACTTTCTTCCCCTGCTTTCTTTAAATCATTATAATCATTATATGTATTAATACCATTATTGATATTACCCATATTATTAGCTATTATTTTAAATAAACCGTTTCTATTAGGAATAACGTATTTAGCGTTTTTAATAGGTAACAGATTAGTAACTGCTCCAAAACCTTCTGACATCATAGTATCACCGTCTCCTTTATTAAGAGCTACTCTAGCATCGTTAAGATCAAGTAAAGAACTGGCTCCTGCTGCTCCCCAACCAATTGCTTGAGTAGGTGGAGTAGGAATCATTCTTAAATAAGATGCTGCATTTAAACCCGTTTCAACCGCAGCCTTAGTTCGTCTATCGGCTTTATCTTGTTGTTCAGCTAACTTTTTATAATCGGCATTACCTGTTTTTATTTTAGGTTTAACTATCAATGTAGATTCTGAAACAGGATTGGTATTTGGTCTTGATATACCTCCACCATAAGCATAGCTACCGGCAGAAGTAATACCGTGACTAGCATAGTTACGAAGAGTTTGTTGAGAAGTAAAGTTGTTTTGGTCAGTGAGATTACTCATGTATCTCTTATCTGCTCTAGCTTGTTCCTTCTTAGCTTGTTCAGCTTGAAGTAAAGCAAGACCTCCACCAATAACTGCTCCTGCTGCCATACCAGGAAGTCCGCCAACAGCACCCATAGATGCACCGCTCATAGCACCACTAGCAATTCCTCCAAGTTTAGATGGTTTACCATCCATACCATCAATCATATTGATAGCTTGAGAGCCTGCTTGCAACCCCATAGTTGCCATACCCATTGTACCAGTAGTATCGTTGGGGTCTTTGAGCCTTCTATTAACATCACCGGCTCCTACAGCAATAGATTTTCCTACATTACTAATACCACCACCAACAGTTCTTGCTCCATACTCAATAGCTTTTCCAGCATTACCGACTCTCATGCCAAGATCTAAACCCCTACCTGCTCCGGTTGCACCTGTTGCTGTTTGACCTGTATTACCCGCAGCAGCCATCATAGCTTCGGCTTGAGCATCATAGTCAAGAGTAGGATCAAAAGGACCTCCAGCCCACATCTTAGGAAGATTGCCACCATTAGCAAAACCAAATGTCTTTTTTAATCCTTGACCAAGTTCATATCCTACACTATCTGTAACAGGTCTATTATCAAAGACATTATCAACAACTCTACGAACAGGTCTTTCTATAAAAGAAGGAAGGTCTGGTCTAGATTCTTCTATACCTTGATAATTAAAATTGGCAGGAGATTTAGTAGTTGTAAAAGGAGTAGGTGGAGCAGGTTTATAACTATAACCGGGTACAGCATAACTCATATTCTCTTTAATAGGAGGAGCCTTTGGTGGAGCAACCTTCTTAGGAGCAGCTACATATTTACGGTTTTGTATAATTTGTGCTTGACGATTAGTTAAAATTTTACCTTCATCAGCTAAACGTTGTTCAAATGCACCATAATCCTCATCTTCTCTTTGAGGATATCCTGATTTATTTGCTGTATTTTGTACTGGAGCATCTGCTTTATAAGATGCGAAAAGATCTCTTTCTTCAGCCCTTTCTTGTGCAAGCTCATTAAAATATCTATCCTTTTCTGCTTTACTATTATCTCTTGGTTTAACGGTACTTATAGTTTTTATTTGGTTATATACCTCTTTAGGTAATTTTGCTACATAGGGTTTTTCACCACCTTGTCCTACCCCATAGTATTCATTATCTTCTCTAGCCCTCTCTACTTTACGACTAAACGCATTAAGTTGACCCTTATCATCCCATACAGCTCTACCATTCTTATATATAGTAGAACCATCTGGAAGTCTTTTAGCATAACTACCGTCATTCAATCTAACCTCAGGAAAGTTATAAGCATCATAGGTAGGACTATTATTAGTAAATTTACCACCCTTATTTGTTTTCGTTGGGGTTGTAGTAGCGGTAGTTTTAGTAGGAGTGGTGGTTTTTACGGGTGTGGTTGGCGTAGTTGTAGTACGAGTAGTTGTTGGAGTAGGTGTAGTTGCGGTTGGTGTTTTAGTTATACGAGCCTTTACTATATCAGCAGCATATGTTCTAGGTGCACCAGTTACAGCATACTTTAAACCATTATATGTGTATTCTTTTAATCCCTTATAATGAGCATCTGCATAAGCTTTATCCATAGCTTGTGCTTCTGCAAGATTAGCCGTAGCCAATCTCTTTTTATATTGTTCATTCTTTGCCATTATCTGTAACTTACTTTATCGTTAATACTAAAGTCCGATAGAACAATCTCAGATAAGGTATTAGCATTATCAAAAATCATTCTTACACATATATAATCTCCAATAAATCTAGACTGTTTAAAGAAAGATTTATTAGCCATAATGTTAGTAGGAATTACATTACCATCTTTATCTAAGAAGATAGTATTTGGGTCTTTAACTAAATCTCTAAAGTCGTTAAATCTCCATACACCCTCAGCATTACGAGTAGTCCTTTTCAAAGTAATAGGTTGTTCACCACTACATTGATTATGATTATAAAGCATAATAGCAGTGAAAGTTTTCTTTTCATCTATTACACCACTAGTTTTATATTGACTCTTCCAGTTAATAGCATGATAAGCTTTACTAAGAAGATTAGCTACAACAAATTCTATTTGGCTTTTAAATGGTGGTGGAAGCAAAGCATTAATATCACCACCACCTCCAGGTGCAACTGCCTGCGGATTTACAACAGGAGGAACAATTGCAAATTTATTATAGTATGAGCCTTTTCTATTACGTTGATTATGTAGATAAATATAATGGTCTTTAAAAGACATTAGTTTATTAGCAGTACAAAAGATAGCATCAGGAACATAATCGTGAAAACAAGTCCAACACTGACCTTCAAGAGAATATGATACAGCAAACGATAAGTCTACCATTTCAATCTCTTCAAACTTAATATCAGTATCACATACTAAGTTGGCATCAGCTTCAGCAACAGCAAGAGCATGTGCCTTATTGTACGCATCTATTGGGGATATGGTACTAAAAGCCGTCTTAGTTGCTGTATAACTACCGCTTTGATTTGCTCCACACTGCTTTACATATATATCTTTCTTCCAATAAACTTCAAAATACTTACTAAATCCTTTTACATCTACAACAGTTACTCCGATTGTTAAGTTAGTTAAACTCTGATTTACAACTCCTGTAATACTTCTTTCTGTAGAACTTGTAATTTCTTCAGTCCAATCTATATCACTGGAAGGAGGAATAATAGAAGGTGTAGGTGTAACACTTACAATATTAAGATTACTAGAAATATCAAACTTAACAGTTGCAGGAAGAGTAAATATAGGAGTAATAGCAATATCAGAAACAGGTGCGCATGTAATAATAATATTCCTAACATCTTTAACATTAGGATTAGGATGTAATGTAGATCTGACAGTTACCGTATAATTATCATTAGGTAAATTATCTACAGTAACGGTTACAGAAGCAACTCCGCTTACCTGATAATACCAACCTGTAGTACCAGCAATAGCAATAGTTAATGTATCGGCATTTGGGTAAGCATATTTTGAAGTAGCGGTGGCTGTTATACTACCTGTCTCGTTATTACAACTTTGACTAATAGTTAGATTTGATATATCACCCATAATTTCATCGTTTAAAGATTCTCAGGTTGAGTTGGTGGTAGAGGTATATCTTCATACGGAGAAGGATGTGTAACCACCATATACTTTCCATCTTTCAATACTATATCTCCTACATTAAGGCTTCGTATAAACTCTTGTGTATCTTCATAAACACCTGCATAATGATTACCACTATATTGAACGGGTAATACTAAGTGTTTCTTGACAAAGATAATTCGATTAAACTCTTCATCATAAGAAGAACAAAGACCGTTAAAAGTAAAAGGGTTGTCGGTATCAGTTCCGTACATAGGTAGATGCTCTCTAAACCATTGATACATTCCTGAGTTGGAAATCTCTTTCATCGAGTTATCCATAATGAATACTTTACCTTGCTTTTCATCAGCAGTAAAATATCCACCTTTGAACTTACCACAAACGAACTTAGAGTTACAACCTACATATCCATCTTTGGAATCTAGTATCTCTTTAGGAGGTCTAGCAAATACATCACCACTTCCTACTTCAATCGTTGTAACGTCAGTTTGTAATTGTTCGCTACCTCTAGTTATATAAAGACCATATTCATGTTGAATAAGTATCTCTCCATTTATAGCTTCAAGGTGAACTATTCTACCCCTATCTCTACTCGTATCATAATAGTTATTAGGTAGAAACTCTCTCCACGCTAAAACTAAAGCCCCTCTTTCTGCTTCTGTAGAACGTAGAATACGATTGAAGTATCTAGTTATATCTAAAGCATCAAAGTCAATATGAGATACAACGTTAAGGGAATTGATAGCTGTATAGTCTTTATGAAACCGAATTGGATACTCTGTTTCATTACTAACTTCAACATTTAACTGTTGACCATAATCTGTCTTAGGATAAAACTCTCCGTATTGTAATTCAGGTGGATTAGCAGTTTCAACAATAAACTTAATTAGTGTACGAATACCATCGTGTCCATTAAGGTCAGCATAAGTATTCTTTGTTGGTGCAGTAAGTACAACACCTTGAGTACCAATGTAACCATCACCACCAAATATACCTGTAGCTAAAGTAGCATTCTTATCAATACGATAACCAGTAGATACTAATTCTTGTTCATCAAATCTATTATAAACATCCGGTTTCCATACACACAAATCTGAAATGTATGTTTCCATACGAACACTAGCACTATCAAAATAAACATCAGGAAAACTAAGATTCATTGCAAAACCACTATTTGCAGGTCTATTAGAAACTGTATTATCTTTTAAAGCTGCAAAGAAGGTTTCTTCACTCCACCTATTAGTTACATTAACACCATTACCTATACCGCCAATATTTGTATTAAATGGCATGTATCTTTGATTTTTAATACCTCTTACTCTCCATTCCGGAAAAGGTACACCGTGAGCAGCATCTCCACCATAAGCAGTATAATCTACTTTAAAGAACATAGAACTGTTATCATCACCGACAAGTGGATTACCAGTTCTTGTTGCCGTAGCAGACATTTCAAAATTATTATATATGTAATTAGGTAATATACTTGTCTTATCAACAAGCATATCAAAAGGATAGAATCTTACATAATTAATATCTAATGCTTGCCTACCCTTATCACTATTTGTATTCCAATTACCAGCATTAGATGTTATATTACCACTATCCGGATCATATGCTGCAAACATCCATAAACCTCTACCTGCAAGAGTACTATTAGCACCAGTACGTTTAGCATAGTAAATCTCTATGTTTTGTATTTGTTCTTTTATATCATCCGGTAAATAAATATCATATACTTCTAATCCTAATACCGGAGAAGTTTTATCCATAGCTAAATAACCATGTCTACCATTACTAGGCATTTTATGATGCCGTACATTCTTACCTTTTAAAGTACCTACTTTAGCATTAGTAGCATCCCATATATCATAATCATCAGTCTCAGGATAAAATTCATTTTCGTTTTCCCAATAACCTAAAGTTCCATCAGTATAAACATAATTATAACCGGCAGTATCTCTAGTTTGATAATACTTAACGTTTCCTGGAGATATAGCATCATCTTCTGTAAGATACTCTTGACTAAACATAACTGGATCAGCAGCTATAGTAGAAACCTTTGCGTTTTCTAAATACTTACCGCCACCAAACTCTTGTATTGCTCTAACTTCACGACCAGGAATATGAAAGGCATATTGATAATCACCTTCCAACATAGTAATAACTGCATAAAGAGCATAGACTTCATTGTGCATGAAAGTACTTTTCTGAAAACCTATCTTACCATCTTTATAAGAATTAGCTAATTGATTAACATTTACACGCTCAGTTACGTGTCTAACCTTCCAGTTATTAACATACTTCTGAATATTAAGTTTAGGTTTAGCACCTACGTCAGCAAGATACAGAATATCATCACTAACCAATACAGAAGAAGCAGTTGTATAAGTTGGTCTATCTACAAGGATACTACCAAGAGATTTATTGATAGGTGCTTCTAGACCAGTATATACAGCAGTAGTTGTAGCACCATGTATAGTTAAAGTAGTAAACTCTTCTGCGTAGTACTGGCTATTCTCTTTACGTACTACAATCAGTTTAAGTTCTTTAAAACGGGTGTCAATATTTGAAATAGCAAGCTTAACAATATTGGAAGTCTTAGTTCCACTAGGAACACCACTAATTTGATCATAGGTAGTATTGATTGGAATTATACGTGTAGGATTAGTAAGAGGAAAAGCATTAGTAGCAAACCCATTATAATCTACATATTGTCCTGTAAAGAAAATGCTTCCGGTAGTTATATTACCACCGGAACCACCTACTTCAGTTACTTCTATTTTAGGAAGAATAGCTTCCGGAAATAGAAAAGCATTGTTTAATTGAGCAGGGTCTTTTATAGTCTTATCCGGATTGAGTTCAAAAGGTAGTTTAGTTATATTAAGAATCTTTACAGGATTATAGTTATCTGTAAACACAATCTCAGTATGACCATAAATGTTATAATGATGCCTTCCACTTATAGGATAGTTCAGATTAAAGTTGAAACCATCTGCTATTACAATGGTTGTATAGAAACCTTTATTATCTATAATACCTATCTCAGAAGAATTCGTTACAGAAAAGATAACTACTTCATCATCATATAAGGTAATGAAACCTATAGGTGTGGCGTTAGTAGGATAATTATAGGCATAGAAATTAAAGCCATCTTCGTTCTTGATAGCTTTCTTATCTTTTGTAATTACAATGTTGCGTGTATTTATTGACCAAGTACCTTCGGGATGATTCGCTCTATCTAGGCTATCATCATACATTCCTTTTATATCCATAGTATTAAGGAGTCGATAATTTGTTTTGATCTACATAAGGAGGTAGAGTCATTTCTCCTATAACTGTATCATCGCTGTATTCAAGACCTCTACCGAAGTTCTCCATGAATAGACCGTCATTGAATAGTCTAGTCCAACAGTTACCAAAGGATTCAGCTTCATCACGAGAAGGCATCTTCATAGCATTGCAAGCTTTAGCAGAAAACTCTTCCCACTTAGTCTCACAGTCTTTATAGTTAAATACCTTATGCTCATATCCACTAGAAAGCATATTCATCATCACATACCATTCAACTGCTCTCTGATAATCGAAGTCGTTATAGATTAGCGGTAAACCTTTATCATCTACAGGAATAGCTTTATATACACATACTACAGAACCAGTATTAAAAGGACAAACGAGATAGCCAGGGTTTAACCAATAACCACCTCCTTCATTTCTCTGTTCTGATGGAATACCTTTAGCTACAGGAATACGGCGACCATCCTTACTAAATCCTATATGGTCAACCATATCTTTAGGAAGGATTGCTCGTCTAGCAACTACATTCAGACAAACAGTTTTCGTTTCCATAGGTAGAGCAGTGCCAATTCCTTGTATAGCTTCACCTATAAAACGAACCGCATCGTTCATCCAAGATTTATCTTTAGGTTTGAACCTACGCTGAATATTCAGCAGTATGCTCATTGTACTTACTACGTTAGACATTATCGTTATCTTTAAGATTCCACTTCAAAACTTCCTTTATAGTTAATACCCGCTTTATCATTCTCTTT
>Ga0184628_10001072_pt1 | contig 13764 bp, 14 predicted proteins | sample PLM4_5_b1_FD_133149 | JGI IMG/M metagenome (GOLD analysis project Ga0184628, IMG submission 133149) | Groundwater sediment microbial communities from an aquifer in East River, Colorado, USA - PLM4_5_b1 | ecosystem: Environmental > Terrestrial > Soil > Riparian zone | place: USA: East River... | reverse complement strand
AGATTGACGAGGATTTGAATCATGACAGAGCAATTCATCACGTTGGCAGAGTTCGAAGAAAGGCTGGCCGCGATTTGCCTTGGAGGCGCTGGATCTGCTTTTCCGCGACGGTCTCGGGATCGGCAAATCCTTTATCGCAGCATCATTCAAAGGTTGGACCACACGAGGGAATACTCGGAAGGAGACCTGAATGAAGCCCTGCAGCAGTGGTTGCTGGACATCGGGGCTTGCCTGGACATCGACCACGTCACACTGCGTCGCTACTTGGTTGATGAGCGGTATCTTTCCCGCGTTGCGAACGGCAGTGCATACGAGGTGAAGGCGACCGGCAGCAATTTCATCCAATTCGATCCATCGGTTGCGGTCATCGATCCGATAGCCGTCATCCAGGCCGCGAAGGACCGGGTTGCCGAACGCAAAAGGCAGCAATCTCTGCGCGCTCAAACATAGACCAGTGAGAGGAGTGCGATGAACAGGAACGCTGTTCCGATGATTCACGTGCCGGATGTGCGCGCGACCGTCGAATGGTACCAATCCATCGGTTTCACAGTGACGAACATCTACAGCGACGACGACAAGAGTCTGAGTTTTGCGATGATGTCGTTCGGAACGAGCGAAGTGATGTTCAACGAGGGAGGTAAGTCCAGCACGAGCGATCGCCGTGAAGTCGATCTTTACGTTTCCACGGACAACGTCGACGATCTATTTGAGAGCCTCAACGGCCGAGTGGATGTCGTTGAAGGCCTTCACGACTCGTTCTACGGAATGCGGGAGTTCACCATCCGGGACCTCAATCGGTTTTGGATTACGTTTGGGCAGCATGTCAATGAAGGGAGTCTCGCCCGCCGATTGGATACCGTATCGCGATTGCACGGAAAGTTTCACCTGCGGTCCGGCGTTGTGTCGGATGAATACTTCGACAAGTATCGATTCGAATCGGATCCTGCACTTCTGGCGGAGATCGCGGATGGTCTGGCGGCTCGGATTCCACCGGTCATCGAAATTCTGGCAGGCCTCGAGCTGGGCGGCATACCCGTTGCGACAGCGCTTTCGATTCGCACTGGCCTGCCGACGGTGTTTGTTCGCAAGCAGGCGAAGGACTATGGGACGTGTCGACTCGCGGAAGGCGTCGAGATCTCGGGGAGGCGATTGCTGATCGTGGAGGATGTCGTCACGTCGGGTGGGCAGATCCTTGCTTCCTGCGAAGAGCTGCGGAGGGCTGGCGCCATCGTCGAGTATGTCGTCTGCGTCATCGATCGTCAGGCGGGTGGGACGGAAGCGCTGGCCGCGGCGGGTCTCGAACTTAGATCCCTTTTCACGAAGAAAGATCTGGATCGCGCTCGGCAATGAATACAAAGTACGCCACAGAAAATGAGCTTGAGCGACAGCGTTTGATTCAGATCACGGCCAAATTGACATCGGAAGATTTCGCACGCCCTCTGCCAAATGGCTGGACGGTGTCCACAAAGCTGGCACACCTGGCGTTCTGGGACTTGTATTACATGGCCCTCGTCGAAGGTTGGGAACGCACCGGTTTTGTGGCGTCCAGGGCGAATGTCGATGCCATCAACGAGGCGGTTCGCTCGATGAGCCGTGCACTCCCGCAGGAGTCCATCGTCCAGTTGGTGCACGGCGCTGCTGAAGCGATCGACCGGAAAGTGCAATCGCTGGCGCCGGAGCTGACATCCGCCATGGAAGCGGGCGGGTACGCACGCATACTCCATCGCGCCCTCCACCGCCGAGACCATCTAGATCAGATTGAAAAAGCATTGGGTTCGTAGCGAAATGCTCTGCCTGAACGGTCTCAGAATTGCGCAGTTCCCGGTCTGTGCAATTCGAGATTCTTGTCGAAGAACCGCACGCAACGTAAACCCAAATCGCAGAATCGTCCGCGCGCAGGTCGCGGCTGATAGCGACAAAGTACGACAGTTTTATCCTTATTCCGCCGACTTATCACTTTCACTGATCGCTTTTCATCACAGCGCTTCGCTGAAGATTTTCGGAGATCCACGTGCAATGGCCCTCCGGTGCGCGCCATTCAGCTTCAATCCGGACATTCGTGGAAAGCGGCGCCGGGATGCCGGATTCTTCTTATCGATGGCGGCGCGGTTCGATTCGACTATCCATCGGAGTGGGTGGTTCGAGCGACTTCGAAGTATGTATTCGTGATCGATCGGTACCCGCCAGACGATCGCTGTCTGTTGGCGGTTTCGTGGCGCCGGATTCCGATCCGTGCGCTGGCGTTGTCGACGGCTTCATTGCTGGACCGGCTGGCTCCGATCGAGACCCGGCCCGTGGATCATCGGGGTGAGACGGTCCGCTTGTTTCGTCCGCCGCTGGAGGCGGCGTGGACGGAGACGCGTTTCATTGAACCGATATACGGAAATGAAGTGTCTACACGAATGTGTGTGGCCCGGGCGGATTGCACGCAGGCGGTCTTCCTGTTGGATTACCGGTTGGAAAATGAAGTCGTCGTCGATGCCGCCTGGAAGATTCTTCTCACGACGCTTGTGCTTGGCGAGTACATCGAGGATGTCCGTACCGGTCAGAAGCATGCGAAGCGGGGATAGCGGCCGCAGCTTCACGAGTGCGCGATCGTTCACAGCCAGACCATGTTGCGCTATGCTGTCGGCGAAGAAATCCTAAGCGTTTTCGGTCCGACAACGTCTCTATTCCGGATGAATAAGAAGGGGACCGGTGTGCACCAGTTCAAGATTACGTTGCAGGACGTCAAGCCTGTTGTGTGGCGGCGAATCCAGACGCCGGCACGCTATTCGTTCTGGGACCTGCATGTCGCGATACAGGATGCGATGGGATGGAAGGACAAGCATCTTCACGAGTTCCGCATCCTGCATCCTGAGAAGCGGGAACTGGAATCGATCGGAATCCCCGATGATGACGATTTCGGTCCAGACACGGATGTTGTTCCTGGCTGGGAACGTTCAGTGGCGAAATATTTTTCAGGAGAGAACCCGTCCGCAACATATGTGTACGATTTCGGAGACGACTGGAATCACGAGGTGGTACTAGAGCAGACCGTATCGGCGGCGAAGCCGTTACCGCAGCCGGTCTGTCTGGACGGTGGCGGGGCGTGCCCGCCGGAAGATTGCGGCGGGCCAAATGGCTATGCGGAATTTCTTCGGGCCATCAAGAAGCCGGGTAGTCCGCGCGGAGGCGAACTGCTGGAGTGGGTGGGAGGATCATTCGATCCACGCGGATTTGATGTGAAAGACGTACTTTTCGACGATCCCGCGGCGCGATGGGAGTGGTCTTTCAATGAGGTGATTGCGCTGGAGAATGAAGTTCACGCCATGCAGGTCTCTCCCCGCAAACCGGATCGTCACGGTCGAGTCGCGTTTCAAATCCCTTCCGCGCAATACAGAATGCTTATGCAGAATCCTCCCGGATTGAGTGTCGAACTGCTCGAGCAGTTCCACTCCGCGGTGGAGAAGAATGGCTTAATGACAGTCAAACTCGATGTTGACGAACTCAAAGCGCTTGGTGGATTCCTCGCGTCCAAGGTAAAAAAATCGGAACGCCGACTGGATCGCCAGATCATGATGTCGCTTTACGAGCATTTCCAGATGATGGATTCTCTAGTTCGAAAGATGTGACCTCCATCCATACAATGTCGCGCGAAATGCGACATGCGTAGTCGCGAAATCCCCGACGACCGCATAGCGGCTCCCGTCTTATCAGTCCTTTCCAGTGGCCAGTCCGTTGCATTCCGTTTCCTGCGATGGAACTGGATGAGGAAATGCGGCTTGTATCACGGATGCTGTCGGGAGAGGCTCATGCACTGGACCAGTTCGTTCGGACCTACCGTCGCTTCATCACCTCCATATTGAGCAGGCAGCCTAACCTGTACTCGCAGGACGTGGAGGAGGTCTATCAACGTTTCCTGCTTCATATCTGGGAGGACGGCTACCGTCGGCTGCGGCCATGGAGCGGGACGCGAAGTCTTCGATCCTACCTGGGCGCCATTGCCCGCAATCTGGCGCGCGACTACTGGCGTGAGCGGCACCGGATTACTGAGAATGCGCCAGGTTGCGAGATGGCCGTGATGCCGGTAGTCGAAGCGCCCGGCGAATGCAGCAGAACTGGTGTTCTGAAAGCGGCGCTGGAAAAACTGTCGGACCGCGACCGAGATCTGATTCACCGCCGTTACTACTGTGAGGAGAGCTATCGAGAGATCGCAGAAGCCCTGGGAATAACAGTGAACCACGTCGGAGTGGCGTTATTCCGCGCTGAATCCCGCCTGAAAGTCTTTCTGCAAAAACATCGCGGCTACCTGTAAGAACGCGCCATTTCGATTCGTCTTGTGAAGCATGACGAGGAGAAACGCATGACGATCACAATGCATCGAACGAGCGTGGGCGCAAGAACGAGGTCAGGGAAGGTCATGATGCTATCGAAACGAAGTGTATTCCTGACGTTCCTTCTTTGGCTGCTGATTCCGGGTGCGGCCTTCGGACAGTCGTGGTTGGATGTGTCCCCTGGAGTTGTTTATCAGCAGCCTGGCGATCCCTCCTGCTACACGATCACGGTTGGAGACGCGGTGTACATGACGGTCGACGTTGAGTACTACTACCAGGGCGGTGGACCATATCAAAGCGGGGGTTGGGCATCGTTGAACGGCAACGGTCAGGCACAGATCTGTGTGGATGCGTCGATGGGAGAAGGACTCTACGAATTTACCGCTCTCCGGGACTCCCAATATTATTTCGGATCCTGGATGCCAGTGTACTCCACCCTTTATGTCTATTCGGCACCTCACCCTACCATTTACGGACTGGAGCCGACTTGCGACGACGGGGAGTGCGTCTGGATCAGCGGCGCAAACTTTCAGCAGAATTCCTTCGTCTATTTTTATTCATGGGACTGGTCCGCATCTCAAACTTATTGGGGCTCCGCCTGGGGATATTCGCCGGGAATGTATGTTTCCGAAGACGGCACAGTCATCACACTGCATCTCGCAGATCCAACATTGCTGAACTCGTTTGGTACATATGGCGTCCACGTGATCGTCTGGAACCCGAATGGAACAAACTCCGGGTGGGCGGACACGCAGTCGCCACCACCGGTCATTAGCACTGGTGGAGCGGCCTGCGATGACGGGTACTGCATCTCACTGACGGGAATGTTTCCACTCAATGCCGTTGTCGACTTCCGAATTCCCGGACAGTCCGATGTCATTCCCAACGCCTATAGCGATCTCAATGTGACGGCTTCGGCTATTTCCCTGCGACTAAATCCGAGCGTCTGGCACGATTTCGATGTAAGCGGGTTGAACGCATGGGTCGTCAACCCACTGTTGGCGAACTGGTCGAACGGTCACTACGTCGCTCCAGCCGATCGGGCCGTCATTGGAATTGTGGGTGGGGTTGTGCTCTCCGGCCCGCAGTATTACGTCAGTGGCTGGGCCTGCGCGAAGACCTACACGGGAAGTATTGACGTCCATGTGTACATCGGAGGGCCTGCAGGTGTGGGAACGTTTGCGTTCAGCGGGACGGCCAATTCCGCAAGCGAGCCTGCAGTCGCATCGGCCTGCAATTTGACCGGATCCGCATATCGCTTTTTACTTCCAATCCCGCATGCCATCACCCAGAACTACGGAAATCAGCCGATCTATGTGTATGGCATTTCTCCGTATGGGTTGGCCAACTCGCTGCTCAGCAATGCTGGAACGTTCTCTGTTCCAGCTGTGGATCGTTCCGTGGCTGGTCTTATTTCTGGCATTGTCCTGGATAACCAGCAGTACTACCTGCGAGGTTGGGCCTGCGCCAAAACAAATCCTGGAAGCATTGACCTTCATCTGTATGCCGGAGGGTCCGCGGGCTCCGGAACATTTGTGATCGATGCTACCGCCAATCAGTCCAGTAATCCGGCCACTACGGCATCTTGCAATCCCGGCGGAACCCACTATGGATTTTCCATTCAGCTGTCCCTTGCGCTACGTCAACAATTCGGCGGCCAGACGATTTTCGTGCACGGTATATCCCCCTTTGGTCTGGCGAACTCACTCGTGGATAACTCCGGCAATTTGACCTTCCCGCCACCCGTGGCGACCAGTTCCAGGGAGTACATCTATCTCGGCGACCGTCTGCTGGCCGTCGACACCACAAATCTGCCATGAGCACTACGGAGGAGTCATTCATGAAAAATCGGCGACAACCGACACATATCTTCAAAACGATTCTTAATCCTCGTTGGAGTATTTTCTCGCTATTGATTTTGGCCGCAACGTCAAGCGATTCACAGGGGCAGGACGCACAGACTCGACAACGCGAACAACTGTCCTCACTTCCAAAAGCGCTTCCCAGCGCGAATCAGCATCAGGTGCAGGCATTGGGTACTCGGATGCGAACTGCCGGTAAGGAAGAAACCGTTTTAGACGCACAGTTCGTGGATGAAGTGGGCAACAAGAAATCGATCCATGTCGTTTATCAAATTTCCGGAATGGTTCGAATCGAAGGTGTCCCTGACAAGACAGTCGTGACCTTTGATGGCGAATTCACGCATGGCGTGGCGGACCGGACAGATGAATCGCTGCTGGACACATTCGTGATGGATACCACGGAAGGGATGCTCTATTCCTTGAGAAAGGGAGCATCGATGGTGTTACTGGGGCACGACTTTCGGCCGGATTCCCGAGTCGCTTCAGACTACAAAGGACCTCGTTACGATATTTATCTGGTGACGGCTCCCGACCGCCTTCGACGAGCAGGGGCACTTCAATCCAGACGCTTCTATTTCGATTCCGCGACGGGTTTGCTTGCGAGTACTCGCTATGCCGACTTTGCTGGGATGACCGTTGAGACCTGCTTCTTGAATTGGGTGCACGTCGACGGTTCTGCGTACCCCACAACCATAGAACGATATGAAAACGGACGCCTGGCGTTTGCCATTACTGTGGCCACTGCAACAAGCCAACCGCGGCGGAATGCCGCATCCTTTCAATAGGAGTTTATTTCTGTGAACCCAAAACGAATCGTTCTCCTGGTCGGTTTGATGATGATCTTCGGTGTTGCATCCGCGTCTGGACAGAATCCGTACACCGTAGAGACCCGACCACCTCGTGGTTTTATGCCGACGGCGGATCAGCTGACTAGTTCCGTCGACAGCATCGACCCTATAAGTGGGAAGCTGCACCTGGAAATCCCACTGGCTTCGCTGCCTCGTGGGCGCGCCGGCTCGAGATTCGATCTCAACCTCGTGTATGACTCCCACCTCTACGATTTGGTTCCGGAAATCCTTCTGCCGCCACCAAGCCTAAACACTGACCCGGAAGTTGCCTGGACTCTGTCCAGTTATTCAACCGGGGGGTGGCACTACAACATCGATAATCTCCACCTCGATCTTGAAGTGCACACTGGTGCAATTGACTACTATCCGGACTGTACGGAGAGTTCGCCCAAGCGCGTATATCGGCTCCGCGTGCCGCTGCTCGACGGCAGCCTGCATACGATGCAACTCCGCGGGTATGGTGCAGCTATGAACGACAACTACTCCGGAGATGGTTTCTTTGGGATTTATCCTCTGACAGGCAGGAGTAATGCTTGCGCGGCCTTGCATGGAGACTGGCCGTCCCAACTGACCGGCTGGCTCTCCTACTACTCCACCGATGGCAGCTATTTGAAACTCGAGATTTACGTCGACGGATCCGGCAACCTGGATACCGCTCCGTTCCATATCTACTATCCAGATGGGCAGCGTGCGACCGGACATGGGTTCTTTGTCGAAACCTTGTATGACGCCAACGGCAACGGGATTCACTTCACAGCGCATTGCATAGATCCGCAGTGCAACCAGATGTACAAGACAATCAGCGACGATGCGGGGCGAGAGATCAACATTCTGTATAACTCCGAAGGTCTTTCAAATGGCATCTGGGATCCCAATCGAACAGATTCCGTCACTGTAGAAGGACCAGGCGGTGTCATGACTTCAACGGTCAATTGGATGCTTTTGGGTCTCGGTCCGCAAAACAGCCGAACCTATCACTGGTCCGACGCATCGTGGGATTCAACCCGTCCATTCTTTCAAATGATGAGTGTCGTTAAATACGTGCAACTGCCGTTATCCGCCGCAGTACCGTCCAGCCAGACGCCGCCATTCTGGAACAGTTACGCCTTTGGGTACGCAGATGACGCGGATGGTGGCTACGGGGAGGTTGATTCGGTAAGGACCCCGACGGGCTCACTTTTTCAATACCGTTATCTGTTGGAAGGTGGAGTGCGAGAAGCGGGTGAAATTGCAGGAGCCAATAGTGTTCGCGAGCGGAAGGTCACGCACGATGGCATCACTGATCTGGTATGGACTTACAACGGGGGCGTCATCACCAATCCCGACGGAAGCGAGACGCAGTATTGGGCCAGCCCACTAGGCGGTTATCTGGATTCCGGAGTACTCGGTAATTTCGGAACGCCGGTCGTGTACCGCATTGATGAACCGAACGGTGCAGTTCGAAAGCGTCTTTGGTCGCAGAATGTCGTCCCTGGTACGGTTAGTCAGTATCCCCTCGTTCCAGTTCCTGTCCAGAATCCCTGGATTCGTCGTGAAACCACGACAATTGGGGACGCCTCCGGGAATCCCGCGCTAACGTCCGTTGTGGAAAGGATGATCGATAAGAACGGCAATCTGATCCAGGCCACCGAATACGACTGGATAGGCTACAACCCCAATGTACCAGAGACAGGGACTGTAGCCAGAAGAACGACGCAGTGGACGTACTATGCCAGCGTTCCGGACGCAACGAGCATCAACTTCAGTGCCTATGAATACTGGAATCCCCATACTCCCGGGTCGGCACGTCGGTTGGATGCAGTCCAGCGCAAAGAGATCTCAGATGGATCGGGAAACAAAGCTGCGGTCACGGAAATGGTCTACGATGATCCGTTCCGCGCCGCCAATGTGATCTCCGAGCTGCACTGGGACAGTGCGAAGTCCGCCTCCGTTCCAGGACCGGGTGCGCTATCGGCTTCCAACTCACAAGTATTGACTCGGGCTTATGACGGCTTTGGAAATATTACCGACTTTAATGAGCCGGAGATTCGCACGCACATCACCTACGACGGAACCGGCAGCCAGCCCACTCGAGTGGATTTCGCGTATCAGACCCCGCAGCAGCGGTCGTGGGAATACCACTGGAATATTTCCGCCGGAACACTGGATTGGAAGAAGGACCTGGATAACAACGCCACGACATCTTATTCGTATGACACCGTGGGTCGACTACGGATCGCCCGCGAAGCAGAGTTGCGGAAAACTGAAATCATCTATGACGACGAAAATTTGCAGGTTACGGTGAAGAAGGATTTGAATACGTATGGCGACGGAAAGCTTCAAGTCTCGACGCAGTACGATCAGTTGGGACGGTCCGTGCTGACGCGGAGCACGGAGCCGGGCAATCCCGACGGCATCAAGGTGAAGTCCGCGTACTATCCGCTGGTAAATCGAACCGTACATTCTTCGCCTTACCGAACGGCATCGGATGCGACGTTGGAGTGGACCTGCACGCAGTCGGACGCGTCCAGACGCGTGACCGCGGTCGCGATATTCAAGGGAGCTGAACCAACCGACTGCGCTTTGACTTCCAATCGGACCGGAATCACCTCGTCCGTCTACAATGCCAATGAGACGACAATCACCGATCCTGCATCGAAGCAAACCCGGCAAATTATCGATGGCATCGGCCGTCTACAACAGGTGATCGAAGACCCGAACGGCCTGAACTACAGTACGACCTATGCCTATAACGCGCTTGGCAATCTGACTCAGGTGAGCCAGGGCGTGCAGGCGCGGAACTTTGTCTACAGTTCTCTCGGCCGCTTGCTCTCAGCCACGAACCCAGAGAGCGGCACAATGAACTATGCCTACTTCGACAGCGGAGATCTTCAGAGCCGCTCCGATGCACGCGGCATTGTTGCCAGCATGACCTATGACGGCATGCACCGACTGCGAACAAAATCCTATTCCGGCGACGGAGGGATAACGCCAAACGTGACGTATTCCTACTATGACGCCGGATCCTCAGCCCCCAATATCGGCCAGCTGCAGTCGATGACTTCCACAGCGGCCACGGTCAACTACGGAAGTTACGACCTGCTAGGCCGGATGGGCTCCAACACCCAAACCACCAACGGCAATGCGTATACGTTCCAGTACACATACCGATTGAACGATTCCGTCAGCAGTATGCAGTATCCCTCCGGTAAGACGGTGAACTACGCCGTCGACGATGCGGGGCGTGTGAATAACGTCGCTGCAGGAAGCAAAACATATGCGGACCTGACGGCGTCGAGTACGCCATTTACAGCGGACGGACGAATCGCACAGATGAAGTTGGGAAATGATCTGTGGGAATCCCGCGTATTTCAAACTCCAGGAATGCCAACGCTGTTGAAATTGGGAACCACTGCCTGGGCCAATGACAAACTGGAATTGGAATACGACTTCTCGGCAATGGCGAACAACGGGAATCTGGCGACGCAGATCATCCGTCAGCCTGGACACACATGGACGCAAAGCTATACCTATGACAATCTCAATCGTCTGAAGACGGCGGTGGAGACCAACGGTTTCAGCCGTACTTACGACTACGACCGGTACGGCAATCGATGGGTCGAAGCAAGCAGCGGAATCACCGCGGGCGATTCTCATGAACCAACAGTCGGAAGCCTTTTCAATACCGCCAATAATCGGTTGGCGAACCAGGGCTACGATTCGGCGGGCAATCAGACTAGCTATAGTCCACGCACGCTGGCATACGATTCGGAAAACCGCATTATCCGCAACGAGAGTTCGCTCAACGGCAGCGAATACTATCTTTATGATGGCGACGGACGGAGGGTCCGCAAGACCTGGATTCCAAACGGTGGTTCCTCTCAGATCACGACGTATCTATATGGTCTCAATGGCCATCTTGCAGCGGAATATGCAAATCAAGTTAGCGCACAGACAGGAAGTTCCTGGATATTTACCGACCTGTTGGGCAGCGTTCGGGCGGTAACAGGCGAGAAGCCGCAATCCGGCCCCGCCTCCATCTCGGAATGTTACGACTACCTTCCGTTTGGTCGAATCCTCAGTTCCAGCGATAACGGCCGCGCCGCTGGGTGCTATCCAACGACTCCCGACTACACACTGGCCAGCAGAGAATCACAGAAGTTTACGGGTAAGGTGCGGGATGTGGAGACAGGTCTCGATTTCTTTGGAGCGAGATACTACTCGGGAGCACAAGGGCGTTTTCTGAGCTCCGATGGTTTGGTCTCAAAGAAGGAATGGCTAACCGAACCACAGCGGTGGAATCGGTACTCATACGCACTGAACAACCCGCTTAAATACTTTGATCCTGATGGGAAGGATGCCATCGCCGCATTCTTTCTTGGTCCTCAGTATCGAGACGTTAGCACCTTCAACGCACTATTTGGCCGCGAAGCCATCTCCGACTATAGAAAGGCATGGAATGCCTTTCTTGATGATCACCGTAGCTTGACTCAGGGACTGAGCCCATTCCCAACATCCAAAGTAGATGTCGGGATGCAAGTGATCGTTCCCGGTAGCGGGAAACTTCTGGGGCCGGCCGTTGAAAAAACTATTGGAAAGGCAATCGCCAAATCTGGGATATCGGTCCTTGGGAAGGCCAGACATTACGAAATAGTAGCTGAAGCGCTGGATGCAGATAGCTTTGAAATCCCCCCGGCAATCTGGGCCAAAATGAGTACGACCGAAAAATGGGCTGCCAACCGGAAATTTCTGGACAGGATGATTGAGCGCGGAGATGAAATTGTGTTTTCCGATCCGGTCAGGAATATCGACGATGTATCCGGGAATTTCCGTAAGGAAATAGAATATTTGCTTCAAAAGGGTTTCAAGCTAAGCGACGATGGCTTTGGGATGATAAAAAAATAGGGAGATTAGAAGAATGAGTTCTGGTGAAATCGTTTCTTCAATAATCCATATGCCTCGGCGACATTATGACTTGGGCAATGTATCGATGTATTCATTGTTGGCGAATAGTGGCTACTTGAATTCTCCCGAAGAAGTCTCAGAGGAAGCCATACTACGAGGGCTACAACAGCATCCAGAATGTATTCATGATTGGAGAGTCTATTCCGAGGATAAGCGGACAACAGGATGGTATCTGATGGAGCGTAGTGCTGGTCTCTACGGAGTTGGTTTCATTCCGTCAGCAAAGGATGACGGAATAGATTCGCTACTGTACCCAGATGAAGTCAGCGCCTGCGCAGCATTTATAAAATTGGAGATCGAATATATTAGGGACGCAGTCATTCAGTCCGAATCAAGGCATAAACGCAAGTCGCAAAGTTGAATTGTCGAACCAAAGGGGGTAAAGTCGGTGGTTTCCATGGACCGGAATCTGATTTGCTACATGCAGTGAGAGCATATCCAACGCAACCTATTTGAACTGTGACTGTGTGATCCTCAACCAACTTTGTTCGCAGAACCGAAGCACCTCAAAATTACCTCTCATGCAACTGCGAATTTGCGTGAATCCTTGACTCTTATTCTCAGCTCGAACAACGATGGGCCGTAGCTAAAGTAGTAGTCATCGGATTCGGGAGGTACGGACGCCATGAGTTCCAATCGTTGGGAAGTTTCTCCAGTCGCGTGCGGCCTGGCAGTTGCGCTCGTGATTCTATTTATGATGGCCGGTTCGATGTTAGCTCAGACGCAAGCGGCGGTGAAGCAGGGAACTGTCGAGCACATCCAGGTACATGGGTAAGCGCTGGAGGGGAACCTGGAAAAGGACTCGCCCGATCGCGATGTGTTAATCTACCTGCCGCCTGGTTACGCGACCAACACTGCGCAGCGGTATCCCGTCGTATATATGCTTCATGGTTACGGGTTGACGGCCGAACGGTGGATGCCTTTCACCAAAATGGCGGAAGCTGCGGACAAGGACATCGCGGCCGGCACGACGAAGGAAATGATCATCGTGAATCCGGATGCGTACCATCTACAACTACAACGGCAGCATGTATTCGAGTTCCGTCACGATCGGGGATTCAGAAAGCTTCATTGCCGATGACCTGGTCTCGTACATCGACAGCCACTACCGCACCATCGCGAATCGCGCAAGCCGCGGCCTGGGCGGTCTTTCGATGGGCGTTTAAGGAACCATTCGCATCGGCATGAAACGGCCCGATGTTTTTTCGAGCATCTACATCATGAGCGCGTGCTGTCTGCTGAATAATCCGCGGCCGCCTGCCGCGCCAGCTCGGGCAAATGCGGCGGCAGCAAGCCCAGGGCCTGCTGCGACTCCCGCTGCAGGTCAGCGAGGGGCGGCGCCGAACGGTGCAACAGCAGGCTCCAGGAGCAAGGAATCGCGGAGCTGGTAGACGCGGAAACGGATTTGCGAATACGGCCTCCGCAGAGGCAGCAGCGTGGTCCGCGAATTCACCGCTTGCGATGATCGATCAATAGCTCACGAATTTGAAAAAGTACAAGGCGATAGCGGGAGAAGTGGGATTACAGGACAGCCTGCGGAATTCGAACGCGCAGCTGGATCAGATGATGACCGACCTCGGACTCGCGCACTCTTTTGAGACCTACGACGGCGATCACACCAATCGCGTGCCACCGCGCATCGAGACCAGAGTGCTCCCGTTCTTCTCGAACGTAAGCGTTCGGCCCTAACCGTGTTGACAATCGGGGCGTCGGAGTAGTGTCCACTACTCCGAGTTGTGGACACTACTCCTCAGGCCGTTTGAGCCATGTCAGTAGTGTGATCCAGATCGACGT
>Ga0184628_10001070_pt1 | contig 13771 bp, 14 predicted proteins | sample PLM4_5_b1_FD_133149 | JGI IMG/M metagenome (GOLD analysis project Ga0184628, IMG submission 133149) | Groundwater sediment microbial communities from an aquifer in East River, Colorado, USA - PLM4_5_b1 | ecosystem: Environmental > Terrestrial > Soil > Riparian zone | place: USA: East River... | reverse complement strand
GGCGACAAGGACCCGTTCGAGAAGAGCCAGGGCTGGATCAGCGCGATCGACGCGGACAACGGTTCGGTGCGCTGGAAATACCGCTCGTCGATGCCGATCGTTGCCGGCATAACGCCTACAGCGGGCGGCTTGGTCTTTGCCGGCGAGCTGACCGGCGACGCGATTGCGCTCGATGCGAAGACTGGCGCGGTGCTCTGGCGTCAGCCGACACGGAATGCCATCGGCGGCGGCGTGCTCACCTATCGCGCGGGCGGCAAACAGCTGGTGGCCGTGGCCGCGGGTTTCAAGTCGCGAGTCTGGCCGGTGCCCGCCGAGTCGAATCGCGTCATCGTCTTCGGACTGCCTTAAATGAACGAGATGACCCGCCGACGCTTCACGGTCTTGCCGGTGTCGAATCTGCCGGCGCCGCCCACCGGGCTCGTGTATCAGGTGTCCGTACGCACCATGCGCGTGAGCGCGTGGCTGCGCACGCCCGTCACTCTCAAGCCCGCCGGCGCCTTGCGGCATCCACCGGGTGCTATCTGATCGGCACGCCGTTGCCGCTCTGAGGTTCTAGCTGCCAGGAAAACGCACGCCGAGGTCGTCCAGGAAGTTCGCCATGATGGTGGCCTCGTCCTGACCGCTCCGGACGCGCTGCTCGAACTGTTGCGTCGCGTCGTCGTCGAACGGCTTTTTCGCCAGTGACGCGGCACCACGCAACGCACCCTTGAGCGCGTCGAACTTCTCTTGCGTATCCACGGGGACGCGTTTTCCACCATTGGTCACCTGCGCGGGATCGCTGAAATCAATCGGCATGGCCCCTCCATGAGCAGCAAAAACTGGGCATCACGACAAAGCACACCAGAGTACCACGACCCACATGGCCTCCATCGTCACGGCGTCATGATCGAAGTCGTGGGTTCGCTGAGGCGGTATTAGCGCTGGCGAAGGTTGACTGAATGTCCCTTATGCGACCTCGACCGGTCGTCCGGACTCCCCCATCCCCCTTTCGGACAGCTCGGACAGGTCGGTCTTCACCGGCCCCATTCGACCCAGGAGCATCGCGGCATCGCTCCGAGTTCGAATCGCTGCCTTCAACAATTCGACTCACCTTCATCCTTCACCCGCTGATGGCAGCCCACGCCGCGATGTCTGCGCGCCTTGCTGTCGAGACTAGCGCGCTGCGCTGCCGCTTCCAAGATTGAGAAAGCGCTCCGCGTTGGCGAAGAAGATGTCATCGCGATCAGACGGCGAGAGGGAGGGGGCGTCCTCGATCGCCTTGACCATGGATCCGATGCCGCCGGCCCATTCCGTCAGATCGAGCCCCGAACCAAACATCAAGCGCTTGCCCAGCCCCGCACGCATCAAGGCGCCCAAGTAGGCATGGAAGTCGTCGACCGGGATTGCCGGGTTTGCGCTGAGGTTGCCGATGTCCGCGTAGACGTCGGGATGGATGTGCATCAAGGCGATCGTGTCAGCAAGGAAAGGCCACCCGGCCTGCATCAAGTACACGCGAAGGCGCGGGTGCCGCGCGAGGACCGGTTCGACCGAGGCCGGACGTCCGAGCTGGATACGGTAGTTCGGAAATCGCTTTACCGTACCGGGCGGAGCCACTCCAGTGAAGACGCCAACCGGCATTCCGCTCTTCTCGGCCACTGTTAGGTAATGTTCGAGCCTTGTTGCTGTCAAAGGCTCTCCATCCCACGCACCGTCCAACTCTCCGAGCACGGCTATGCGGTGACGTTGCACGGATGTGGCGAATTCGGCCCGTGAGGGGAGACTGCTTCCAGCACCATCCGCCACGCCGACCAGCAGGGTCCCCGGGACGAGCGCGGCTGCCGCGACGGCTATTGCCGCCGGACCGCTGACGACTGCCCGTTCGAGATGAAACGCTGCAAACGCCTCCAGGAGCGACTGTTTGAAAGACTCGCTCCGCGGCGGCGATTGCCACGCGTGGACGTGCATGTCGATCAGCCGGTCGGGGAGACGTGCTGTGATGGTGGACGGGGCCTGCGCCGCGAGCGATGTTGCCAACAGGGCCACGGCCGGAGCCAGCTTCTTCAAGCCAGACGCACGAGCCGCGTGCACCCGCGCAGTATTTCGGCGGGAGCGACCACAGGACGTAGGCATCGGGCGATCCTACACGACCGAGGCGGCGCTGAAAGTACCAGCCGTGGAACATCGTCCCGAACAGCCAGCCGGATCGCATTCGTGTGATTCGCACTCTGGCCGACGACGCGACGAGGGACATCTGGAACGGCGTCAACACGAAGGCTGCCCGACGCATCCCACGCGAGCTGTGGCCAATCGTTCGGCGAAAGTTGGACCAGATCGACGCCGTGACTAGGCTCGAAGACCTCAAGGTGCCACCTGGGAAGCGTCTGCACGCGCTGCACCGACTACCGCTGAGATACTGCCATGCTTCCCACGCATCGCCCACCGACGCATCCTGGAGAGATACTCCTGAAGGAGTTCCTTGAACCGCTCGGCGTCTCTCAGGTTGAAGCGGCCCGGCGCATGAACATTCCGTTCCAGCGACTCAACGCCATCGTCAAGGCCCGTCGTGGCGCTTAATACAAGCGCTGGATGCGAACGCGCCGGGTGTGTGCGTGGCGCGGATCAGGTCGCCGCTCGACCGGGTGCGGAGGTCAACAACGGGGTTGGCGTGTTCTTGAGGTGGCGTCGCTATAGAGCTTGCGACAAGAGGAGATAACTACTTCTGATGGACGACGCTGGCACACGTGCGGGTTGGCGGCTGCCCATCGAGCAGGTCGCGGATTTCGTGGCCGCTCAGTTGCCGGTTTGCGATACCACACAGTCGCGCGAGCGCCTCGTCGAGGTTGAAGGGCTTAGACGCGTCGGCGGGTTGAGCAGTCGATGGGTCTGCGTCCCATTGAACGACGCGGCCACTACTGGCGCCGGCCAGAAGAATGTGTCCAGCGCGATTGAAGGCCACGGGGCCCACGTCGTCGCCATCACCACCGGCGGCGCGCAATTGCCGTCGCAACGCGAGCGTGTTCGTGCCGATCACGCCGACCGCGCCACCCGACATCGAGATCGCCATCATCGACGAGTCGGCGCTGAACTCGAGAGCGACGACCGCGGCTGGCGGCTGCAGCGTGAACGGCGCGGTGAACCCGGTTCCGGTCAGATACCGGTGAATCTGTGGCGACCCTGCTTCCATGATTGCAAGCTCCGATCCGTCGGCATTGACCTGGATCTGGTTGATCCGAACCGGCCGGCCCGACAGCTTCACGCGCGTCGTCGACTGGCGTTCGAGATCTGTCACGCTGACGGCAAACGCCTCGGCGTCAACACCGACGATGTACCCGCCATCGGTCGAGAACACACTCCCAGGTGCATTCAAACGGAACATCGTGCGCGACGTCGGCACGGGTGCATCGAGATTCACCTCGATGACCGTGTCGTTCTGCCCGAGTGCGCGCCAGAGAGGCCGATCGGGCAGGCACTGGGCCGCGGACAACTCTCCATCGGAGATGGCCGTCGCGCGGACCTTCTTCCCGTCCGGCCAGTCAAGGAGGGTGTCGCGTACCGTGATCGCGAACACGCGATCGCGGCGTCCGCCGGCAAAGCAGAGCGCCACGATTTCCTGGCCATCACCTGTGAGCGTTGGTCCCGCCGGCTGTCCCGTCTGCAGGTCCCACACGGTCACTGTGCTGGCGTTGGTCGCGGCCGCTGCGTAGCGCCCTGTGGCATCGAGCGCGAGCGCCGTCACGGTTCCCTCGCCGGCAGAGAAGTATCTCGTGAGACCTGGTTCGGCAACCAGGAGCGTCTTCACGAGGAGATCGAGCTCCGGAGTTTCGCCGGATCCCGACGCCGCTACGGCCAGCAGGATCGCGCGGTCGAACCGGTTCTTGGCGATGGCATCCGTCGCGCGGGACACGAGGGCCTGCGCCGCGGCGAGCCGCTCCTGCGCCGCAGCGTTGCGACGTTGCCAGGTGGCATAGGTGACCACGCCGGCGAGGACGAGCAGCGCGGCCAGCGTCGATGCCGCAATGATCAATCGCTGCTGCCGCCGCCGGGCCTCGTCTCGACGACGGAGGTCATCGAAGCGAACGCCCAGCATCCCGGCAATGATCTTCAGCAGGGCGTTTCGCGGGCCGTCGGCGAGCGGGCGGGCGTCTGCCGCCAGTGGCTCCGCGAACGCGTCGCCGATGGTGCCGTCGGGGGCCACGATGTGCCGCAAGGCCGAGGGAAAGCACTCCTCACCGGCGCCGGTGCGGCTCGCCCACGGTTCGCCGCCGACGATGTAGGCGAGGACACGGTCGCTGCGCCCGAGTGCCTTGAAGCGTTGAATCTCGGCATTCACCCACTGCGACCGGCTGGCGGCCGGCGAGCAGACGACGATCAGGAAGCGCGAGGCCTCGAGTGCTTCGTGCAATCGGGCCGGAAGGTCACCGGATGCGCCCAATTCGTCGCGATCGCGAAAGACAGGCGCGAGGCGCCGCGGGATCGACTCCCCAGTCGGCGTCGGGCCGGGCGGCAAATGCCGGTGGCCGGTGTAGGTCTCCAGGTTGCGGTGCAGCCCTCGCGCGGCCTTGTCATCCGAGTGCGCGTAGCTGATGAACGCCCAATAGCGGAGGGGCGTCGGCACCGTTGGCGTCGCATCGTACGTCATAGTGCCTCGCAATCCTGAACGTCCCGGGGACACGAACCTAACACGTCGTCGAGCGTGCGGACACCGCGCCCATAAACGCTATACCGATCCCACGGTGCAGCTGGGGGGGTCGCCAGGCGAGCGAGTCGCGCTTCGCGGCGGTGTTCGCGGTTCGAACCCTGATTCAGTTGGCCTACGGGTTATCCAAGCAACACTCTGTTCACGAAGCAGGTCGTGGGCGGGCCAGCATGGGGGTTGAAGGTGCACCAGGAGACACGGCAACTGGGCGTGTTCGATCTCGTGGGCATCCGCGCTGATGAGGATAGTCGGTATCAGCGCTGTCGACGGTTGACTGAATGCTCCTGATGCGACCTTGGCCGGGAGCACCGCGGGCTCCCCTGCCCCCCTTGGACAGAAAATCGTGAGCGACTCTACTCGTAAACCTCAAGTCGATGCGACCTGTACGGTGTGTCTGGTGAGCACAACTTACCTGGGAACCAGCCGCGTACACGCGATTCGATCCTGAAGCCCCCGCTCGGGCCTGAAATACGCCATCATCACGCCGCCCACCATGAGGACGAGGGCCGCAGTGCCGAGCCCGGTCCGGCCGAAGAGGATCGCAAACACGAAGAACAGACATGGCGACCACGCGACGATCGCACGGAGCAGTGCCCGCTGTCGCGAAGCTTCCACTCCGGCATGGGTGACCACGGCGATGTCCAACGTGCGCAGGATAAGCCCCCCTCGAAACCCCGCCGCAGACCACACCGCGAGGTTGGTGATGAGGATCAGAGAGTATGCCAGCGGTGCGAGGATGCCCGCCTCGGTGAGGGCCCCGTGGAACATCGCCGAGGCGATCCCGGCTAGCACGGCACAAGCGGGTATTGCGGCACAGAGCGCCAGGTGAACTGCGCGCCGTTCTCGGGTCAGCACGGCCCTTCTGCCCAGTGTCTCCTGCAGCGCCACAGCGATCGCCTTCAGGTTTGGCAAGCGTCCCTGCTCGAGTTGTCTCAGGAATGCTTGCGCATGGAGCGGAAGCGGGCCCGCGTTGGCCAGCGCGACCGTGGCGAGCCGACGAACAAAGGCGAGCGCCCGATCCGTCGCCTCTGGTCGTAACGGTGGCCTAACCGTCGTCGACGTACGTGGAGAAAGGCCGGGGCACCGAAAATCCAGAAAGACTGCCCGGCCGTCCCCGGTAATCCAGAGGTGCTCGACGTCCAGGTCTGGGCCGCCGGGGTCTGCCACACTCGCTTCCAGTTCGCGCACCACGTCGAACAGCCAGAACCGCGCGGCCGACCACGATCGCTGCACCGGCGCAATCGTCAAGAACGGAAGCCCCTCGGGCGCGTCGAACGCATCCCAGGATTCGGCGGGCGTCCGCTTGCCAGTCAGCCACCGAAGGCGCCCGGGCCGTGCGAGGTCCCGCCGCGCCGCAGCGACTTCGGGCGCTCCTGGCAGCATTCGTTGAATCCAGACGCGACGGCGCAAGACCTGGTCGTAGGCCAGCAGCACATCGTCAACGCGATCGTCGCGCGTCTCGAGCATCACATAGGGACCGATGTGACGGGCGCCGGTTGCCACCAGTACCCCGTGCTGAGGAATCGACAGGGGTACACGCGCCGGTGAGTCCAGACGTTGCACGACGCGCGTGCGGGTTGCCAGGTCGTGCAAGCCAGCGAATCCGTTGCCTCGTCGGGCCGTTGAAAATAGGAGAGCGAGGCCGATGAGCAGAGCCGCCAGGACCGTGACATCACGGTTCGTCGTCGCGCCAGCCATGATGCGTGCGAACAGCGGCACCGTGAGCAGGATTATGACCGGCAGGAATGATGAGGACAGGTAGATCAACGTGCGAACGAACGTCCTGCCGAGACTGGCCGGACGATGATCTGGTTCGGCAAGTCGAATCCTGAACAGCATCTTGCCGAGTGAAGCGCCCCACATGCCTTCGAGCAATGCAAAGTAGAGCAAACCGACGACGAAGTCAGCGATCACTCGTGCCGGCGAAAAGGCGGCGAGGGCACGCACATTGAGGAAATAGAGGGGGACAAACGGCAGGCCCGCGATGAATTGGTCGAGGATCGAGGCCGTTACGCGCGTGCCAAGAGTGGCGGGCGTCAATGCTTGCGAGCTGAACGGCAGCAGATCGCGCCGCAGACGTTGATAGCTATCGGGCCGGTGGCCCGGGTCCTTTGCGAGGCAGCGCAGCACGATCCGGGCGAGGGCATCCGGAACGTCGGGCTTCAGCCGTCTTGGCGAGTCGGCGTCGCGCTCGAGGACGCGGGCCACGATCTGGAGGACGTCGTCGCCGACGAACGGCGCCTGCCCGGTCAGCAGGAAGTACAACGTGGCTCCGGTCGAGTAGAGGTCCGAGCGCACGTCGAGGGACCCGCCGCGAATCTGCTCCGGCGACGCGAACATCGGCGTGCCGAGGACGGTGCCTGTGAGGGTGAGTTGGGTCGCCTCCTGTGCTTGTGGGGTCAGCGAGAGCCCGAAGTCGCCAATCTTGACCGCGCCGGTGCCATCGGTGAAGCAGTTCGACGGTTTGACATCACGGTGCAGTACGCCTTTCGCAGCGGCCGCCTCGAGACCGTCGATGACCTGCAAGATCGCGTCGACCGCGGCGGCGGGGGGCAATGGTCCATCGGCTCGGACGCAATCGCTGAGCGTGCCGCCTGTGACCAGTTCCATCACGATCACCAAGGTGCCAGCGATCTCTTCGGTCGCAAACACATAGACGGTGTTGGGATGGCTGATCGAGGCGGCCAGCTGCCCTTCGCGAAGGAACCGGGCGCGATCTGTCTTCGTCGGCAGAGTGTGTTTGAGGACCTTCAGCGCCACGCGGCGATGGGTCTCGAGATGCTCGGCTTCGTAGACCTCGCCCATGCCACCGCGGCCGAGCAGCCGGACCACGCGATAGGCGCCGAGTTCATCGCCCGGAAGGAACTGATCGGCCGCCGCTGTCGCCGACACGACCGACCGCGTTAGATCATCATCGGCAGCGTGACGTAAGACCGCGTGGCCCGTCAGCTGGCTCGTTCCCTCCACAGTGCCCAGCTGCGCTGCCACCGCCAGTGCCCCACCCTCGAGAGGGCCGTTCGCCGACGTGCCCTGCGCCAGCAGCGACTCCACCTCCTGCCGTAGCCCAGAATCGCCGGCGCAGGCCTCCGCCAGGTACGCGGCTCGCTCCCCCGCCCGTCGTGCCGACGCCGCGTGATACAGCCGCTCCACCATCGCCCAGCGGTCGGGTGTCATCGCCATGGCTGTTGGACTGGGCGCATTGTATGTCTCCGCGCCCGAGAACGGCGACTAGCCGGAGGCACCTCCGCCGCGCAGTTCTCGCAGCAGCCACGCCTTCGCCAGCTTCCAGTCGCGCATGACGGTCTCGGGCGACACCTTCAGGACGCTTGCTGTCTCCTCGACGCTCAAGCCACCGAAGAAGCGCAACTCCACGACCCGGCTCTTGCGCTCGTCCACCGTCGCCAGCGCGTCCAGCGCGTCGTCGACGGCCACGAGATCCTGGCCGCGCCCACCCACGACGAGCAATCCTTCGTCGAGCGTCACCTGGGCCGCCCCGCCGCCCCGCTTCTGGTACCCCTTCGATCGCGCGTAATCGACCAGGATGCGCCGCATGAGGCGCGCCGACATCGCCAGGAAGTGCGTGCGGTTCTGCCAGTTCATGTGCTGAACGTCGACGAGGCGAAGGTAGGCCTCGTTGACGAGCGCCGTCGCCTGCAGGCTGTGGCCTTTCCGTTCGCCGGCCATGCAGCGGCGGGCGATGCGTCGCAGTTCTCCGTGGACGATGGGGATCAGCCGATCGAGGGCCGCCTCGTTACCGGCGCACCATGCCAGGAGCAGCCCCGTCACATCGGCGGCGTCTGGTTGAATAGCCGCGATTCTACGCGGAAACAGGCCGGATTTCGCCTCATTGGCAGTTCTCGCCGGCGGTTCCCGCCTCCTTCGGCAGCGAGCGATAGGCGCTCGCGGGGAAGGGGGCGGTGATGCGGACCTGGATGGCAGCGTGGGCGGTCGGCGCGATGGTGTCGGGCGGCGCCTCGGTCTCGGCCCAAGAGGCCCCTGAGACCTGGCCCTTCTTGACGGTGAACGTCCGCGTGACCGATTACGCACACCTCTCGCCTCCGGACCTCGCCAACGCCCAGGCGCAGGCCACCGACGCGTATCGGGCCGCCGGCCTCGGCATCGTCTGGTTGTCCGCAGGGCCGGTGCCGGAGCCCGGGGCGAATGCGGGATCACCGTCGATCGACGTACGCCTCGTCATCCTCCCCCGCGACATGGCCGAACGGATATGTGGCGCAGAGCGCCGGAGTGCCAGCGTGATGGGCGAAGCGCATGGACGGATCGCCTATGTCTTTTACGACCGTATCGAGCGGCTGGCCCTCTCGTATCGAATCCCGGTTGGCCCGGGGCTCGGCTACGTGATCGCCCACGAAGTGGGCCACCTGGTGATTGGACAGAACGGTCATGCCAGCGCGGGCCTGATGCGGCCGATCTGGAATCCACGAGAGAGTCGGCTTCAGACGTTCACGGCGAGCCAAGTGCAGACCATCCGGCATCGCTTCACGACCACGCCGGCTCACTGACGCGGCATAGCCTACCGTCGCGCTCGCAGCCGCCTACTTCTTCGCCATGCGATCGCAGTTTTTCTCGTTCTGAGGAAAAATCTCGAAGATATCGTCGTCCGGCATCAAGTTGTGAGGGATCCGAATCGTGAACGGCCGCGTGTAGAGTTTCGGATCGTCAAACGTCAACTCCACGTCCAAGTGACCGAAGTCGCGGCGGCGGAAGCGCTCGACGATGCGAACAGGTCACCGTGCGCATGCCCCATGGCGTCCAGCACGGAGGCCCCCGGGTCGGACAGGAGTGGGATCGGATTCTCGAAGCCAAGCACCCCGCCGTTGAGGCGGCTGATCGCGACGATCAGCGACGATTTCGCGGGGCGCTCGAGTCGCGCACGCGGGTGACTCGCGCGACTCCTTCTCGTCAACGTCCCCAAATGTCCAAGACTTCCATGGATGCGAAAAGTGCGCCCGGGCCTTCGTTCGGCTGTCGGTTCATGTTGGCGGAATAGCCCACCGTCAGCCGAAGGGTACTCAGGATCGTTACTCGTCCACCGCCTCCGAGTCCGTATCGCAGCGAGGGTGAGCCTGGAACACTCGGGCCAATGACGGCTGCATCAAACATCACAACCGGACTGAAGCTAATGAGATTGGTCTCATGGAAGAGCGTGTGGACAGTCCTGTCGGCGAGGACCATGTCCTTTTCCGCCTGGGTCCTTGCACGGACGAAGACATCCGTTGACGCCACCGCCGCATTGATCGACTTGCGGAGGTCATCGAGTCTGTTTGCCAAAGCAATCAGGGGATCGTCGGGCCCTCGGCTGAACTGCCTGAAGCACTTCGCGCTTTCCGCAAGGTGACTTGAATTATTGCTCAGCAGCGTAATGGGTTTCTTTTGCGTCTTGATGTCATCGATATCGAGCGGCACTTGCGCAAGTTGATCGTCACTGCAAATGCTGAATGTCTCTTCGTTGGCGGCGGGTATCCCGGCGGCGCGCCCGTCCCATTCTTTCTGAGCGACCGCCATTTCCGCTTCGATCATCGGCACCAGACTCGCGACGGCCATCTGAATTCCGGGATCGGTCAGGAATGCTTTGTCCGTGGCCGCGTAGGCGGAGGCCAAGAGTTCGGTGACTGTTTTGGGAGTATTGTCGATGCGCTGCAGGAATCCTGGCTCGTTGCGAAGCTCCGATGGGATGAGGGGCTTACGTGCGACACCGAACCCGGCCGTCACGTTGATCGCCAGGAATCGGTCGCCGCCCCGTCCGGCGCCGCCCGCGGTGGTGTCCAGACCGTTCAGCGGCAGGCTCCTCAACAGGGGCTGGCTGCGAATGGTCCACGATTGATCGGAAAGAAAATTGCGCTCGACGTTACCGCCGAAGAAGCGCTCCGCTAGAGGAATAGCGCAATCTGTCCCACAGTGAGTCTCGATACGGCCGGCAGCCAGGTGCGTATCGAATTCCATGGGAAAGTAGTTTGGCGAGAACGACAATCCATGTGAAACGTCGATCAGTTGTTTGCTGTAGCTGAACACAGCGCCGGCGCCGGTATGGCTGGTGGCGATACCGTATGAGGCAGAAAACGTGTGATGCCGGCTTCGGAATGTCGTGCCTGCGAACCCCTTCAATGTAAAGACACGAGAGTCGTCGGCAGCGGTCGCAGTTGGACCTGAAGCCCTCGTGAAGCCTCCATCGACCGCCGTTCCATATCGGATGACCATTCCGACCTTACCGACAGTGCTGCTGTCGGCCTTCCACTCCAGGAATCCGGTACCTTCTTCCATGCGGTTGTCGTCGACCGGTTCGTCACGATACGTGACGCCGGCGCGAAATCCGGCTTTCCGGATCCATGGTCGGGACGATTCTGATTCTTCACGCGTCGGCTGGCGGGATGGCAGGTAGTCATCGGTGATGGCGGCGCTGAAAAACCGCACTTGAGAAGATGCACCTCCATCGAAGGAAAAGGAATCGATCTTCCCGAGAACAGATTCCTTCCTGGGGGCACTTTGCGGGCCATCGCCATTCGTTTGGCTTTCCACGAGCACAGAAGCGCCGGCGACAAGACGGGCCGACTCGGAGTAGGCGACGGTAGGGGTCAACCAAAAGCGCCGAGGGGCAGCGCCGGAAGAATGTGCGGCATCCGTAGTGTCTTCGGTTTTGGATTCACGGGTTGAAGGCCAGAGCGCGGGAACCTGGGCAGGAAAGTAGTAGAAGTCCAAGTCCACGACAGGCTTGCCATTCTCTTCAGCACAACTCGTCCGCAGTGTTATGACCGAACCTGAAATGGGCAATCCGAAACTGGGCGGCGGCGCGAGGGCCAGACTCTCGAGTGTTTCTATCGCAGCGTCAGCATCGGCATCGCGATAAGGAGTCCTGCGTTGGAGAGGCAGCTTGATCGAATCAATCTTGCCGCGCAGAAACTTCAGATGAAGCAGGTCGAAGGGCGTCGAAATGTGGATGTCGCGAATCTCACGCCCTTCAACGCCCTGACCTTTGCATGTGCCTTCAAGTCGTACGGCATCCGAGCCCTGAGCACTGGCGATAGCGGCGAAACGACACCCGACCAGCAGTGCAGCCCAGACGCTTCTTTTACGCATTCCGCGCGGGTAGTGTTGCCTTTACGGATCGTTCCAGGGTTGCCCGCTTGAGCTTGCCGTCTGCGACCCGCTCTGCCGTCGTTGCCACGTTCAGCGTCAGGTGATCGGACTGAGGCTTGTTCAACCCTTTGGCTGAGGTTTCTTCGGCGAGCGGCGCATCCTTCAAGTCGGCAGCGACTTCCGCATCAATCACCTTCGTGAATTCCTTGTCGCTTTTCGAAGCGCGCGTGGCAAGTGAAAAGGTGATTGTCCAACTTACCGTTCCGTCATCTGCCGTGTTTTTGTCCAGCGCGAAAACGATCTGCTTCAATTGATCCGGCGTGAGGACCGTGAACTTGACGTGGATCTTGACGAGCTCTTTTTGTGCCTTTGCCATGGGCGGACTCTACCACTTTCCCGTTTGCCCTTCGAAGCAATTGGCGGTGTTCGGCGTCCAAGCATAGGGAGGTCAAGTGAGCGGACGATCGAGCCAGTCGAATGTCGCGTAGAGACGATTAATGGCAGCGAGAGCATCGGGATAGTCTTCATGAACGACCGTCTGCCCTGCCTTGATCCGCGAGGTGTGAGATCACACTGTGCCGAATCAGAACGCGCACGAGAACGGACTCGGGGCTCACAGCGCGACATCCACCGCTCTCGAGGAATGGCTGTGACGGTGGACGATGTTGCGGCCTGGCTCAAGGTCAGCAGAAGCTGGGTCTACGAGCACACGCGTGCGCGCGGCGCGCCACGAACCGATCGGCTGCCCCACGTCAAGTTGGGTAAGTACGTGCGCTTCGAGAGGCGTCAGCTCTCCGCATTTCTGGAGCGACGCATGCTCGATCGTGACGCGTCGCACGTCCACCAGTAAAATGCGCGCCGAGCTACGGCACGAAGGGCCCGCGAGAGAAACGGAGATCTCGCGCACACTTGCGTGAGAATCCGGCGCGGGGCGTCGACCTCCCCAAGCTGAAATGCGTCCGCCCGAAGTGGGCGTTGACCCGACCACAGGCCGCGGCGCTACTCGACGCGCTTCCGGCGATGCCGCGCACTATGATCGGCTTGGCGATTCTGTCGGGACTCCGGCGCGGCGAGCTCTTCGCGCTGCGTTGGAGGGACATCGACGAGCAGGCACGGCTGCTGACAATCAGCGAGGCGGTCTACGACGGAGTGTTCAGCACGCCGAAGACCGAAGCCGGCGGTTTCCATGGTGTTTGGGGCGGAATTGAACGCAGATTGAACGCGCCGTCCGATTAGAAGAAGTCCCCGTACCCGCGTTGCGATTCGCGGAACCCGTTGGGTCATGAGCAAGGGGAGACGCCCCTTTTCGCCCGTGGAGGTGGCCCAGGACTGGCGATGCTCGGCGGCTGTTCCTATCGTCCCGCCGCCCTGGAAATCCTTGGCCATGCGCCGCTTGCGTCGATATCCTTAGGCCGAGCGGCGGCACGCTGCGTAGCGCCGCCGGTCGGGCCAATCAGAGTTCGGCGGCGAGGGCGCCTCCTGGATTCTGTTCGTCGTGTTCCTCATCCTCTTCATCGACGAAAGGTGCATGTGGATGGAAAAGCCCGCCGACGCTCAGGAACCACAGCTCCCGTCCGACTCGGGTGAGGCTGGAGAGCTTCCCGTGAAGCTGGAGGCGGACTTCGCCCCCCTGAAAGAAGCCGACACCACAGACCCGGCCGACGAATCGGACCCGGACCCGCACCACGAGGAGTCGCTCCGGGCGCAAGAAGCCTTCGAGCTCGCTACGCGGGCGGCAGCGGCTGGCGATGAAGAGAGGGCCGTGCGGCAGTATTTGAAGGCCGCCAATCTGGCGGAGGCGGCCCGCGAGTGGTACTTGGCCGCCGTGTCCTGCCAGCGGGTCGGGGACTTCTTGCAAAACGACAGGTCCTCGGAAGATCCGGAACGGGCGTTCCGCATGTACCGCCGGGCGGTGGCCGCCTACGAGCAGTGCGGCCTCTTCGACGAGGCCCGCCGCCTCTCGTACCGCTTGATGGGCCTGAAGATGCGGCGGGCGCGCCAGCT
>Ga0184628_10001065_pt1 | contig 13823 bp, 15 predicted proteins | sample PLM4_5_b1_FD_133149 | JGI IMG/M metagenome (GOLD analysis project Ga0184628, IMG submission 133149) | Groundwater sediment microbial communities from an aquifer in East River, Colorado, USA - PLM4_5_b1 | ecosystem: Environmental > Terrestrial > Soil > Riparian zone | place: USA: East River... | reverse complement strand
GATAAGTACTTCGACATGCTGCTCACTCCGGGCGGAACTTACTAGAAGAGGGAGGTGACCAACCCCAATGGTGTATAGCCCTACGGGATCTGGCAACATTCACTACGATCAGTTCCTTACTAACGTCAGCCTCGAGTACACTCAGAACACAGCGTGGGTGTGCCCTCAGCTCTTCCCGACGGTTCAGGTGAGGAAGCAGTCTGACAAGTACTACGTGTTCGGGCGTGAGACGTGGGTTCCTGAGACGTCTGACTACCGTGCACCTGGCACCGAGGCCAACGAGATTCCTGGTCGTACTGTGTCTACGGACACGTACTACGCACAGGAGCACGCGCTTCAGGTTCCCGTCGTCGATGAGGAGCGAGAGAACACCGACTCGCCGTTCAATCCCGATCGCGATGGTACTGAGCTTGTGACCAACAAGGTTCTCCTGGGTCGCGAGCTGGCTATGTACAACTTCGTGATCGATGCGACGAAGTACGCAGCTGGCAATACGGTTACGATCTCTGGTACTAACCAGTGGAACGACTACACGAACTCCGACCCGATTCCGGTCTTCCGTACGGCATTCAGGCGGTTCCAGGCTACGATTGGCTTGCAGCCGAACGTCGCTGTCATTCCGTGGCTGGTTCTGTCCGTTCTGGAAGACCACCCGAAGCTGATCACGCGCATCCAGTACACCGATCGTGCGATTCTCACGCCGGAGATCGTCGGAGCTCTTCTCGGCCTGCCGGGTAAGGTTATCGTGCCCGGTATGCTTGCAGGCGCTCAGGTTCAGACGGGTCAGACGTACAGCGGCAACGGCTTCAACGTGACTGTCTCTTACCTCTGGGGCAAGCACGTTCTGCTGGCTTACGTTCCTCCGCGTCCTGGTCTTCGCACTCCTGCGTTCGCGTACGAGTTCAACTGGTCGTACAACGGCTCGGCTCAGGCTGTTGACCGTTGGCGCGAGGAGAAGCGTAAGGCGGATCTTCTTCGGATGTCCCGCCGCTACGACCTCAAGATGGTCGGTGTCGAGATCACTACGGGCTCGGCTGACCTCGGCAAGTCCATTACCGGCTACCTCATGCTCAACGTCATCGCCTAAGGAGGAATACTGTGGCTACGGAATACGCATACACGCAGATCCTCCACGGCAAGGAGGATGGGAAGCAGGTAGTCGTCGAAGAGGGCGATCAGCTTCCGGCGGGAGTCTTCTCTGACGACCAGCTTGAGGAGCTTCGTGCCTCGAAGTCCGTTGGTCCGAAGCTCGTCGTTGTTGGCACTGTGGATGACGAGATCGCTGCTCGTGACAAGGAGATCGCTCGTCTCAAGGCAGAGCTTGCAGCTGCTCAGAGCGGATCGAAGAGTTCTTCTGCCTCTTTCACAGGTAAGCAGGCGTAACATATCATGACCCACATCACTGTTCAGGATGCGCAGGCATGGGCCGAGCCAACAAAGCTCGACGTGAGCCCTGACCTGGATAGTGGCCTTGAAGCGTCCGTTGCTACACAGGTGCTCGCCCAGATCGCGCAGGCACGAGACGTTACAGGTTGGGTCGGCTCTAGTACTACACCAGCTCTGATTCGCAGCATCATCTCAATGCACTACATATCATGGATCTATAGGCGTGTGTACGCCGAGGATGATAGCGGTAGTGCTTATGCCTCTCGCTTGATGCAGCGTGCAGATAAGCTCATCGAAGGCATCATCGCAGGCACAGTTGTTATTGAAGAAGAGCCTGCAGCGACTGTGGATGCTACTACACCTGTGTTCTATCCTAACGATGCGTCGACTGCACAAACTGAGCCTCTCAATGACCTGGATACAGGTTGGGGAGGACCTGCTTTCACGATGGGGGTGGTGTGGTAATGGTTAGACTCCCTACACTCCCTAAGCCTACCTACCGCGACATGAAGACCGACGTCTTCAAGGGACTGAACATTCGCGGCGGCATTGACGATAGTGTCGTCACTTATGTAACCTTCATGCCTACGCTTGGTATTGCTGCGATGCGAATCAACAAGCTTGGGATGGATATCCGATCGTTCCGTGTACCTCTAGAGCGTGCGATCCGTGAGGTCGTTATCCCGAGTATCCAGAGGAACTTCGAGGCCGAAGGTCGTCCTTCATGGGAGCCCCTGTCGGAGTTTACACTTAAGCGTCGCCAGTACGAAGGCTTCGAGTCGGGACCGATTCTGCACCGTACAGGTAACTTGCAGAGGATGATGAGACAGCAGAACCTCTGGACGATCACTAAGGACTTTGCCATCCTCGCATCACTACCGGACAAGATCTGGTACGGTACTATTCACCAGGGCGGCTATGAAGGTTCTGGCGGTGGCGTATCTGTAGGGACTAGCAAGAAGTCGTTGGGAGAAATCGTCTCTGAGGCAGGCCCAGGTAGAACGGTACCTTCTATTCCTGCACGCCCATTCGTTGCACTTCAGCCGGACGAAGAGGATGAGATCACTGACATCTTCATCAACTGGTTGGAGATGCGCGTCAACGCTGCATGGCCTCCGGGGGTGTTGTAATTGTCGCTAACATCCTCGCTCCTGGAAGTTTGTAAGTACATCGAGGTAATGCTGACCGATGCCTCTGCAGAGCTTGGTGTCAATGATGTGTTCTTTGGCGACCAAGATAGAATCCCTCGAGCCAATACAGTCTGTATCGAGCCAGACGTTCGTTCGCTAGACCTCAACGGTGTGCCTCGTAGAGTCCGCGTTACAATGCGTATCTATGTTCTGGTATACCACAACGAAGTTCGTTCAGCGCAGGACAATCTCGAAGACTCTATGCGCATGACCGAAGCAATTGAAAATCTCATCCATTTAGATCCTAGGCTGGGTGGCCTCGCCATTCACAGCATGGTAGAAGAAATTGCTCCAGGGTATGCGCGGAAGGCAAACGGCTTGATTCGTGCAACGAGAATGTCAGTATCAATCGACAGTCAGGTTCAGCTACCTTAGTAGGAGGTGTCATGTACAGGCTCACAGTTGATCAGCCAGGCTCTCCGAAGGGCACTAAGGTGCTGGTGAATGGCCTGGCAGAGGTTGAAGTCGGAGTGCCTTACGAGGTGACCGACGATGAGGCGGACCGGTTCCGCCATGTTCATGGGCGTGTGGTTCCTGAGGGAGAAGAAGGGGCCGGGTCGTTCGTTCCAGGGCCTACTTTGCTAGAAGCGTTCAAGGGCGTAAGTTGGGTCAAGGTAGAGGCTGTCAAGACTGCAACTGCCACGGTGACTAAGACTGAGGGAGGCGAGAAGTAATGGCTGTCGGCACTGGTGCAAGTGGCATTGCAGGCCTTGCGATGGAGACCGTTGCTGGTACTTACGTCGCACCGACGAAGTACTTCCCGTTCGATTCGGAGAGCTTCAAGTACCAGCAGGACACGACTTGGCGCCGACCGATTCGTGCTACGCCTAACGTGATTGGTGCCATCCCTGGCAACTCTCACATCGAGGGCGACATGACGATGGATGCTCTCGTCGATATCGTTCCGTACTTCTTGTACGCTGCACGTACTAATATCGTCAAGGCTGGTGCTGCTCCTTACACCTACACTTGCACTGCGAGCCCTGTCGCTGTTCCTGCGAAGACGATGTCCTTGACTATCGTTCGTAATGGTATTACGTTTGGTTACACTGGCGTCGTAGTGGGTGGCTTCAAGTTCACGATCGACGGCATGGCTCTCAAGTTCAGCGTGACTCTTATGGGCCGCGATGAGACCACACAGTCTCTGCCTACTGCTACCTGGCCTACAAGCATTCCGTTCGGTGCTGGTCAGTACAAGATGGAGATCCCCACGACGTCGACGGTTCTGGACACCGACTCGTTCGAGTTCTCGCAGGAGAGCAATGCCACACCGCAGTACCGCCTGAAGGACACTGGCCGTGGTGCACAGTTCTTCACGTTCGGTGAGGATGCCACTACGCTTTCTGTCCAGCGAGACTTTGAGGCTCGTACTGACTACGACGCCTATAAGGCACTGACGTCGCAGAGCATTACGCTTACGTGTACTCAGAGTGCCAACGCTATCATCTCGATCAACCTGAACACCGCAATCAAGGACTCCTACGAGGTAGCTTTGGGCGGTCAGGGCGACTTGATCCGTGCAAGCGTTTCGTACATCGCAGTTGCTAACGCTGCAGGTACTGGCTATACGATCATTATTACGAACACAGAGAACATCGTCTAAGTTCCAGGCTCTGAGCCGCTTGGAGCTTAACAAAACCACAGGCACAAAGTCTAAGGGAGACGAAGATGCCACGCGCAATTGTTACACTAGAAGATACCGAGCGGCTCGATCTCAAGTCGTGCCCTGAAGGTTATGTCGTCCTGCGACGTCTTACATACGGGCAGATGCTCGAACGTCGAGCGATGACGAAGATGGAGTTCACAGGCGGAGGCAAGAAGGACATCTCGGGTCAGATGGCACTTGCTAATGCAGCGGTGCAGCTCTACGAGTACAAGCACTGCGTCGTAGAGCACAACCTGACCGATGAGAACGACCGCCAGCTCAACTTCGGTAGTGCGATTGATGTCGCACGCCTCGACCCTCGTATTGGTACGGAGATCGAAGTCAAGATCGGTGAGATGAACAACTACGAAGAGGATGAGTCCTCGGGAAACTAGCTGCCCGTGTCGAGGCGCACTTGCTACTCAAGAGGAAGGCAGAAGAAGATGTTGAACAAGCAGTCGATCTCGCGAGCATGTGCATGGCCCTTCACGTCCTGCCTCGACACGGTGGTCTCCTGGATCAAGACGGATATATCGCGTACCTACTCAGAGCGGGTGTGTACGGCATAAACAAGCTTGATGCGCAAAACCAGAAGCAGCAATCGTAGGAGGTCGAAGTGCCACTAGGAACACGAGAGCTGTATCTGGTCCTTCGTGCTCGTGATGAGGCCAGTCGGGTTCTGCGGGGCGCCTCGTCTAACATCAACAACCTGAACCGTCAGCAAGTACTGGCAGCGCAATCTGCTATGCGACACGGAACAGCGCTAGCCACTGTAGGCGTTGGAATTGCAGTGGCTGGTGCTGCAGGGTTGCAGTTCTTCAATAATGCCACCAACGCAGCTATCGAGTACCAGCAGGAGGTCGGAAAGACCTTCACGCAGGTCGATAAAGTTGGCATTAGCATGGAACGTCTGAGTGAGATCGGGCTGCAGGTAGCAAAGGACTTTCCTGTACCGTTTGAATCCATTCAGGCAACGTTCTACGACATCTTCTCGTCGATCAATGTCAATGCAGCTCAGTCCGAAACCTTGCTACGTGCATTTGCTAAGGCAGCTGTAGCTGGCCAGTCTGATATGCAGGTTGCTGGGCGCGCGACAATTGCTGTCTTGAATGCGTATCAAATTCCTGCAGAGAAAGTGAACGAAGTCAATGATGTGATGTTCCAGCTCGTTCGTAAGGGCGTTGGAACATACGACGAGTTCGCTGCAGTGATTGGTCGTGCGATTCCCTCTAGTGTTCGAGCAGGGCAGTCGTTCGAGAACCTCGCTGGCATGATGGCATTCCTAACTCGTAATGGCCTCTCTACGGCAATGGCTGCTTCATCCGCAGCCAGGGCTCTTGACTCTCTATCGCATCCTGCGTCGGTCAAGAGGCTGGAAGAAATGGGCATTGCAGTCAAGAATGCTAAGGGCGAGTTCAGGCCTATGGCTGAAGTTGTTCAGGCATTGTCTGACAAGCTCAAGAACATGTCTAACCCTGAGAGGGCAAAGGCTCTACAGGAACTGTTCAAGGGCTCTGGTGGCACAATTCAGGCTAGACGTTTCTGGGACATTGCTATCAAGCAGCCTGACGCACTGAAGCAGTACACTAGTGACATGTACGCTGCTAAGGGTGCCACCGATGCTGCCTACAAGACAATGGCGGCTGCACCACTTAGTCAGATCCAGCAGATGCAGAATAGATACCAGGCGCTTCGTATTGAAATCGGACAGAAGCTTATTCCTGTCAAGCTGCAGCTGATCAAGATCCTCAGTGAAGTTATTAGCTGGTGGGATAATCTCAGCCCGAGGATGCAGAAGATCATCGTTCTCGTAGGTGCCGCGACTGCAGTGTTCCTGTTGCTAATTGGTATCGTTGCAGCTGCAGCTGGCGCGTTCGTTATGATCAGCGCTGCGCTTACGCTACTCGGTACAGGCTTCCTTACAGTCGCTGCGTACGTTGCAATTGCTGCCGTTGCCATCGCAGCCATTGGCGTTGTCATCTACGTCATCATCAAGTACCACGAGCAGATATGGGCCTGGATTCAGAAGGTATGGAAGGGCTTTGCAACCTTCATCCAGCCTGTTGTCGATGGCATTGTGGGCTTCGCTAAGGTCATCACAGCTACTGTCCTACCTGCATTGAAGAGCTTCTGGGACAATGTAACTAAGGGTGCCAAGGCTGCTTGGGATGGTATGAAGAAGGGGTTCGAGGCTATCGCAGATGCCTGGGACTACTTTATCAGCAAGGTGCACTCAGGCAATATGGACTGGCTGATCTACATCTTCCGGCAGATTTGGACTGTTATATGGGGCGTTGCTAAGCTGATTGGTGTCACACTTGCAGCTGCGTTCGGTATCATCGTAGATATCATCGGCGGAGTGCTTGGACCTGCACTTACATTCATCGGCGAAGTGTTCAAGGCGCTAATGAACATCATCGCGGGTGTGGTTAAGTTTATCGTAGCAGTCCTGTCGGGCGACCTGAAGGGAGCTTTCAAGGCCGTTCAGCAGATCGTCAAGGGAATGGGCGATGCTGTAGCTGCGGCCTTCAAGCTCTTGTTGACCATCATCATCAATACCGTCAAGGCTATTGTCAATGGTGTCATCAACTTCTTCAAGGGCCTATGGAATGCACTTGTCGGACACTCTATCATCCCCGACATGGTTAAGGCGATCATCAGTTGGATTGCGAAGCTTCGTGATAGCTTTGTTGCGTATGTAGGTTCGCTGGTCACTAAGGCTGTTGACTGGTTTAAGAGCCTGCCAGGTAAGACTTGGGATGCTATTAGGGGTATAACGACAAAGCTGTACGATGCTGGTAAGCAAGGCTTCGACAAGTTCAATCAAGCTATCATGGCTGGGGCTAAGTGGGTAGTAGACTACGTTGGCAAGATTCCTGGTAGGATCGTCTCAGCGATAGGTGGCGTGACTAGACTACTCTACTACAAGGGCACAGACATTCTTAATGGCCTCTTCGATGGCCTCAAGGCTGTCTGGACTAATATTACTGGCTGGGTCAAGGGTCTAGGCACGTGGATCAAGGATCACAAGGGCCCTATTAGTCTCGACCGCAAGTTGCTTGTGCCCGCAGGTTCTGCGATCATGAATGGCTTGTGGGAGGGTCTGAAGGCGGGTGCTGGTCCAATTGGTCAGTGGCTTAAGCAGTTCACTGACGACATGGGCGGCGGCACCTTGGGCCACTCTGGTTGGCAATCACAGATGGCTGTATTGCGTAAGCAGTTCCCAGGCCTACAGCTTATCTCGGGTTATAGGCCAGGTGCGATCACTGCAACAGGTAACAAGTCGTACCACGCGAGCGGTCGAGCGGTCGACCTTCCGCCCCGCTGGGATATCTTCAACTGGATCAAGAAGAACTTTGGCGCCAAGACTAAAGAGCTGATCTTCTCGCCTGCAGGCGCACAGCAAGTCTGGAACGGTAGGAATCACTACTACGGCGAGCCTACTCGTGGAGACCACTGGAACCACGTCCACTGGGCTTACAAGCAAGGCGCTTGGGATACTGGTGCTAAGAAGCACTTGGCAACCATTGACCCGCACGAGATGATCATCCCTCGGGAGCCTGCAGAGTCGATTCGTAAAGGTGGCATGGGCGGCCGTACAGTTAACGTGTATGTGACTATCAACACGCAAGAGATCGATCCTATCAAGCACGGAGCTGATCTGGGCTTTGAGATCGCCCGAAGGATGGGTTCCTAATGGCTACTCTGATTACTCCGCCCGCGCTGAACGACTATGAGTTCTCGTGGAACGGTGTGTTGCTTAATGGCAGCTCGATGCCTATCTGGGATGTTGAGAAGCTTACAGGTCTAGTCGATCTTCCTGAAGTGCCTGCTGAGATTCTAGACTATGACGGCCGTGATGGTTCGAGCATCTACTCTAGGTATGTCAAGCATCGTACGATCATCATCGAAGGTACATTGTATGCTTCAACTGCAACTAGCCTCGAAGATACTATCGACACAATGATGGCTGCGGTCAACCCTACAGGTGTGAAGATCCCGTTCTTCTTCAAGCGTCCTGGCAAGTCTAGTATGTACTGCCTGTGCGATGTGCTTGGATTCAATAGCGACTTGGATCAGTTGCGTCGTACAGCTAAGGCTCCTTGGCAGCTACAGCTTGGTGCGGGCGATCGAGTTAAGTACATTGACGTCGGCAACACCGCTTGGACTACGAACGTTAACTTCAACCTGACCAACGCGGGCAACGCAGTTACCTATCCTGAAGTTAATATCACGGCCAACGCAACAACTACTGCTGATGTTACTATTACGAATAACACTACAGGTATCTCACTTGTGCTTAGCGTAGCGGTAACTAGCGGTCAGGTGTTGTCGGTCGATCTAGCTAACCTCACAGTCAAGGTTGCTGGTGTTATCAAGAACACAGGTTTGACACTAACTACTGCTAACTGGCCGAGCCAGGGTACAGGAGTTACGAGCTGGAAGGTCATCTCGGATATCGGTAACGGTACGATCTTTACTCGTAGCGGGTGGCTGTAATGACTGCGGATTACAGACTCGAAACGCGACTGAGAGATGGCTCTTACGTAGCGACTATACCGCATCGCAATCTGCAGTTCGAGATGGGCATCAATGGACCTAGTGGTATTAGGTTCGACTTGCCATTGCATCATGAGGTCGTCACTGTAGCAGCTATTTGGCCTGGGCTTCACGAGATATGGGTGAAGCGAAACGGAACTGTCGTAGCAGCTGGACCTCTGTGGGATATTACACCGTCGTCGGACGGAGGGAGTATTACATGCAGCGCGATGAGCCTCGAGGACTATCTCGACGTGCGCCTGTGCGACGATATTGTGTATACGCTTACAGATCAGTCAAACATCGCCTGGGGCTTGATCGATCGTTCGCAGACCGATGCGATCACAGGAACCACAGGGTCAACGCTCGGTTTTACTAAGGGCACTGTTGGCCTCGGTCGTACGAGAACTATGGAGTTCCGTAAGTACGACAACAAGTACATCCTCGAGGCTATCAATGACATGTCGGAGCTCGAGGACGGCTTTGACTGGTGGATTGATCCTGTCAATAGACAGTTCAGGACGTCATACCCAAGGCTTCAGGTTGATCGAAAGCTAACACTTGCCTATCGCGCAAACGTTCGCGGCTATGCTGTCCAGTATATGGGTAAGTATATGCGCAACGTTATTCGTGTGCAGGGAGCAGAACCTGCAACAGTGACAGCTACGAACCCTGCAAGCATCACTAAGTACGGACGTCGTGAGTATGGTGACTCGTTTAAGGATGCTGCTACTGCTACTGAGCTAACTGCCTACGCTGGTTACGTTCGTGACCTTAGATATGAACCGAAGAGGTATCCGACGATCACAGTGGACATTGCGGAAGTTAACATCTTCGATCCTACCATCTTGTCGATGGGTGATCAGGTCAAGGTAATCATCGACGATGGTTATGTACAGTTCAATGAGTTGCTTCGCTACAAAGGCTGTCAGGTAACCGTAGGCAAGGGCGGAAAAGAGACCGCTGTGGTGTACATGGAAGACCTGAGGGAGTTGAACTAATGGTCGGCATGTCAGACCTTCCTGATCTATTCATGCGGCTTGAGCGCCGGATTGCTAGGCTCGAAAGATCCACAGGGTCCAGTGCGCCGATTCCGTCAGACTTTATCCTCTTGTTGGGCATTACAGGTCTTGCGCTACAAGCGCAGACTGTCACTGCCGTGAATCAGCAGTTCGAGGTCCGCCTGCGTTATGGCTGGAACGCCATTACACTTGACCCAGACGATCCTGCACAGAACGCTGATACACTTGATGTGTACCTGACCTCTTACACTACTGATGGCGTACACTACACACCAGAGCAAGCAACAACTGACACTGAAGCTACTGTAGGACCCTTTGCGCAGAACATCGTTGTAACGTTCAGAGTGCGCGCTCGGTCTATGAAGGGTGCAGTCGGAGCTTACGCTAGCATCAATACGACAACGACCGCAGACTCTACATCACCTAACCAGCCGAGTACTCCGACGGTCGCACCTTATCTTGGCCAGCTTATGATCACATGGAATGGCCTAGATACTGGTGCAGCAGCTATGCCTACGGACTTTAGGTTCTGTGAGATTCACGTCAGTACAACGAGTAGCACGTTCACGCCGTCGTCGGCAACTCTCAAGGGTGCCTTCTTCCGCCCTGGCGGTAGCTTCCTTCTGTCCGATCTGACTTACGGCACAACCTACTACGCCAGGCTCGTTGGGGTAGATACGGTAGGTAATAGAAGTGTAACAAGTGCTGCAGGTTCAGGTATCCCAGAGCGACTAGTCAATGCTGACATCGCTGACCTGGCAGTAAACAACGCAAAGATTGCAGACCTAAGCGCAGGCAAGATTACCTCTGGCGTCATTCAGGCTCTTGCAGTTATTGCTTGTGGCGACCCTGCTGGAGCACACGTTGACATTACCAATGCGGGCTTGTCGTTCTGGGACGTTGATGGTGACGGTGCATTGCAGCAGCTCAGTTCCTTCGGAGACACGGGAACAGGTGACTACCTTAGCATCTCAGAAATTGGTGGCAATGTCATCGCGTCCATATCGGATGCTGGTGATGCTTCCTTCCAAGGCCTTGAAGTTCTCGGAACATCGGATAGTGACGGCGATGGTGCTCCCGATCGGGGTGTGGTTGTTTACGGTCGTGACTTCATGGACTGGATGGACGAGAAGCCCCGAGGCGTTATCGCCTATGGTAACCGTGGCACCGTCAGTGCTAGCGTGTCAGGATCGACTGAGGGCTTGTACCTAGAGGTACAGGCAACTATCTACCCGTGGCGACTGTACAAGATTTACACAGTGAACTTGCTGCACGCGAATACCACTGCTGATGCGAGAAGTATTTCGTACGTGAGGGTTACTACTGATGGGACCCAGCCAACTGCAGCATCAGGCTATATTGGATTCACACGCACGAGCACAGCGAACACTGGCGTTTCTATGCCAGCACTGATGCAGATGCCCTACTCACTTGGGCCTGTCGACGATGCTGCGAGCCTTGCTGCAGGACCGAAAGAGCTCCGTGTACTACTGACATATCGTGCAGAGTCAGGCGCAATGACTATCCCAGCATCTACAGGCTGCTACCTTATGATCGAGGACTGTGGCTGGGACTACGGCGACATTGGTATCGACCGCTCTGGTGGAACGACTACGAAGAAGTCCTACACTTCTACGTGGCCAGTAAGTAACAGCGAGACGTACAAGAGCGACGGTAATGCACGTACGGATACAGACGGTATGGTGCAGGGCTACAACCGCAGTAACGGGGACCAGTTCGGCGTGTGCATCTTCGGCTCTGCGAATAGTTACGGTGGACAGACCAACGTTACAGTCGCTACTGCAATGTCTGGAGCGACTCTTACAAAGGCCGAGATTTACCTCTATGCCAACCACTGGTACTACAACGCTGGTGGTACTGCTATCATTCGAGCATACAACAGCACGTCGCTATCGAGCACTACACCTACAGGTACGACCATCAACTCAGGTAACTGGCCGAAGCCAGGAGGCCGCTGGGTGAATATCACGTCCATTGCAACGTCAGCAATTCGCGGTGTGACCCTTGGACGTTCAGGTGGGTCGGATCTGCATTACTACGGCCGCTTCAACGGTCACCTAGCAGCGAACAACAAGCCAGTACTCCGACTTACCTACGTGAAGTGAGGCAGTCATGGCCATCATAGATTTGACACTGCAAGGTCTCTCGTACAATACGGTGACGCAGACACTTACGCTTAAGGTAGAACAGGCAGAGCTTCCTCCTGAGTCGTCGTATCCTCCGGAGGTCGTTGCAGCGTTTGCGAACGGTAATGCTGCTATTAACCCTGCAACGGCAACTGCGACGTTCGCGTGCCCACAAGCGCAAGGCCAACCAGCCGCAATCTTCTACTCTAAGCCTGACGGTACTGGATGGAAGATCACATGGAATGGTAGTGCTTGGAGTGTGCCAGTATCATCACCGTAACACAATGTAAACCGAGCTGAAGGGAAAGGTAATGGACGAAGGCTACGTATACATCGATCCGAATGCGTTTGAAGCTCAGGGACTTCACGCGCTGTCGGACGAGCAGCTACAACTTCCAGGACCGCCTGCAATACAGGGGCTTATGGGTCCAGCTACATCGCAGAATGGTTACGAGGCTAACAACAGGACTCTCATCAACACCGTCGCTGTCGTTGGTGGTAAGGTGTCGATGCGAAAGGGCGATGCTACAGTCGTCCTGTGCTACGTGCTCGAGTCTATGGCTAAGATCGAGAAGCCTAAGTGGCCCGGCATTTGGGGGTACGCCGAGCGTACAATTCGAGGCTCGTCCACGACGCTATCGAACCACGCAAGTGGTACGGCTGTCGACTGGAATGCTCCCGATCACTGGCTTGGCGAGATCAATACGTTCACATCTACAGAGCTTTCCAACATCCGAATTATGCTAAGGTTCTGTGACGGTGTCATCCGTTGGGGTGGTGACTACAGCGGTCGCAAGGACGAGATGCACTTCGAGATCGTCAAGGGCACCGCTGCGTTGGCAGCCCTCGCTCGTAAGATCCGAGCCTTGGATGGTAGCACAGAGAACAACTCGCCTAACCCACCTCAGCCGCAGCCGCAAGGGACGGAGTACAACATGGACGAGATCGATCTTCGCAACGCAAACACCACAGAGGTTAAGGGTCGCCACGTGGACAACCTTCAGGGGCTGCTCCTGGCAACGCCGTGCGCTAACGATGGCCTGTTGGCAAGTAGCGGGCGTTGTGATGGTATCGCAGGTCCTAAGACGCGAGCAGCTCTTGGTGACTTCCAGTCACGTGTTGGGCTCGACGTGGATTACATCGTCGGTCCTAAGACGTGGAAAGCATTGATTGAGTACTAACATGGATAACACACCGCAGGGGTCGACGCCTGTACCCGATCCCACCGAGCTAACGACTGCTGCTGTCGACCGAGCATCACAGCAGTGGCGTAGGGAGCTCGATGGCCAGATTGCGAGTATTGTTGTTCGCCTTGACGCTATCGATGCTGCCACGCTAACTCGTCTGATCACTGTCGATGGTACTATCACTCATCAGCGCGAGTACCTTCTAACCGAGTTGAGAGTCACAGAACAGCGCATCACTGGGATCGAGACGTTGTTTGCCGCTCAGATCAAGGAGCGTGACATCCGCGGCGAGAGGGAAGCTCGCGACAACAAGGTCGCCGTTGATGCTGCGTTCGCGGCACAGAAGGAGGCGGCAGCGAAGCAGGACGAGGCCAACTCCAAAGCGATTGACAAGTCTGAAAGGGAAACAGCTAAGACCATCGAGACTAATGCAGCGTTGTTCCGAGGAGCTCTTGACGGGCAGAACCAGACCCTTCAGGATCGCTCAGACCGTATCATTAAGCTCGAGGCACAAATCACAACGGCTTTGTCCCACAGACAGGAACAACGATCGGAGGCAGCACAAGGTATAAGCGTCCTTGTGTTGGCTTTCGCTGGGCTGTCTATGCTCATTTCACTCGGTGGCCTAGTCGTTTCTCTACTACGTTAGAAAGGGAACTACAATGAGTGTCTTCTGGCGGGACTGGCTGGAGCGTGTGTTGTGGACG
>Ga0184628_10001063_pt1 | contig 13829 bp, 10 predicted proteins | sample PLM4_5_b1_FD_133149 | JGI IMG/M metagenome (GOLD analysis project Ga0184628, IMG submission 133149) | Groundwater sediment microbial communities from an aquifer in East River, Colorado, USA - PLM4_5_b1 | ecosystem: Environmental > Terrestrial > Soil > Riparian zone | place: USA: East River... | reverse complement strand
GAAATGTTGACTTCGACATCGACGACATACGCCTCGATGCCATACACGGCAGCGCTCCGAGTTTTGAAAAGCATGGTTTTGTGGTGGGGGAAAATGCGAAGGGCTCACTCAGTCTAGAACGGCAAGGCGAATTGCCGCAAGCCTGAACCTTCGTCGAAACAAATTATGGTCACTCGCACGAGGTTCTTATATAGTGCCCGCAAATCACAACGATTGTTGATCGGGCTGATGTACGCAAACGAGGGACCGAGAGTAAAGCCCCACCGCTGACATGCGCCACACCGGCGTATCCGCTACTGAAGGATTCATCGACTTTTCAAACTTTGTTTGCTGAGTGTTCTTCATTTTGGGTCACAACCGGGACCAGGGAGACGATGAATATGCGCGGGGATAAGCTCGAATATGAAGCCCAAGGTCATGTCGTAGAGCATTCGCGACAGACTGCAGGGGTATCGCTTGTCGTTATGGATGACAAGCCCGAATTTAGAGCGGTCCTGCGATCATTGTCGGCGGAGTGCGGACTAAACATCGTCGGTGAGTGTTCCGATGGGCGAAACGCAATGGCGCTGATGCGTCGGTCAAGGCCAGCGATTGCAATTGTAGATGTTCATCTTCCCCATCTAAACGGTATCGAGGTGATTCGCACCCTGCATCGAGAGATACCTCAAATCCGATTCATCGCATCGACGGGCCATGCTCTGGATGAACTGTTTGATGTCGCTATGAAGAATGGAACGTCTGCATTCGTTCTTAAAGCGGACCTAATAAACGAGTTTAAGGATGTCATAGCCACTGTCGTTGGAGGCCATCGCTATGTCTCGCGAACTGCGCTGGAACGTCTATTGGACCGGCACATTGAAATGGTCCAACCGAAGTTCGAAGCGATCAGACTTACTGAGCAGCAGAGAAACGTCGTGGGACTAGTTGTGCGAGGATTCAGCAACAAGGAAAGCGCATCAACATTGAATATTTCCGAGAGTACCGTCGAAAAGCACCGCGCTGCTGCAATGCAACGTCTCGGACTGAAGACTTCTTTCGATTTGGTCCGCTATGCACTTGCTACAGGACTCGTAGACTCAAAGACTGGACCTGAGTATTCCAACCACCTCTAGCAAACTGTTCTGGTGGTTTTCCTCCAGTCCCTGGGTGTTTCCCCCCATTTTTTTCGCTCAATTCTTTTTCTATGCTGAGCCCGCTTTTCAACTCAGGCAAGAAGCCCCGATGAACTTCCGTCAGGAGTCGAGGATTGGTTGTTCGGATCACGTCGCCAATCGTAGCAAACGTAGATGGCGACGTTCGGAGGTCCAGTATGGTGACCCGGCTACTTGCTCACTTTCTGTTGATCTGCATCCTGTTGGTTTTCGTTGCTCCCAGTTCCTTGAACGCGCAGACGATCTACTGGAAGAAGGACTACATCAAAGACGCCAGCGGATCGACGATCGCCGTTGCCACGCCACAGCCCACGGATACGACCGCACCGGGACCTCCAGGCACTCCGAGTTCTACGTCAACAACATCGACCTCGGTTGCGCTCACTTGGAGTAGTTCAGCGGATACCTCGGCAAGCTATGTTATTTATCGCGGGGCCATTCCAGTCGGGGCAGTCTCCGGGACGACGTTCACGGACGTGGGATTGTTGCCATACACCGCTTACAGCTATCGGATCGTTGCCTTCGATGCCTCTCACAACTATTCGACATACAGTTCCACGTTCAATGTCACGACGAGCGCTATTTCGACTGCCCCTCTAAGTTTGACGGCGACTGCGGCGAGTACGACACAGGTCAATCTGTCATGGTCGGTCCCGACAGGCGGGGCACCGCATCACTATGGCATTTGGCGTCGATCCAGCGGGAGCTGGGCGAAGATCGATACTTCGAGTTCGACGAGCTATTCGGATACGACGGCGAGTGCGAGCACGGCTTACCTCTACAAGGTTTCTGCAGAGAACAGCTCAAATGTCGTGCAGGGTTACACCAACGTCGACTTGGCAACTACCGTGCTTTTCACGGATGACACGATCACTGTCGCAAGCACTTTGATCAGGGCGGTGCACGTCACGGAATTGCGAACGGCTATTAATGCTGTGCGAGCTGCGGCCGGACTGGGTTCAGCGACATGGACGAACTCATCGTTAAGTAGCGCGTGGATCAAAGCTGTCGACATTTCTGAATTGCGGACCTCGCTGGGAGACGCAGTCAATCTCCTCGGGCTCACTGCTCCTAACTATACCGATACCTTCCTGGTTGGCACGACCGTGAAGAAAGCTCACATCGACGAACTTCGGCTACGTGTGAAATGAGGGTTACTTTTATGGCCGGAATCAATGGCCTGCGCAAGATTCGGATCGGAGTTGAATATAGAAGCATTCTGAAAGGGCTCTTGCTCGTTATTGCATGTATTGCACTTCCCGTAATCGCATGGGCGCAATGGACAACCAGCAGCAACGACATCTATAACAGCAACAGCGGTAATGTTGGCATCGGGTTGACATCGCCAGGCTCGAAGGTCTACGTGGCAGGCGGCTCGTACGGATCGGTCGGGTGGGCCAATCAAAGCGCCTACGCCCTGGGCGCCCAGAGTATAGCGGCCGATGCGAGCATCTATTCCTTTGGCGCCATATGTGCGCAGAACAATTGGGGGAATTGTGCCGGCACCTCGGGCGTAGTCTTAGGGATCAATAATACGTCTGCAAATGTCAACATCCCTACCACGGGAAATGTGATCTTCAATAATTCCGGCAACGTTGGAATCGGCACCACTAGCCCCTCCACGGCATTGGATGTAGTGGGTGACGTAACCGTATCGGGCAACATCTCCGCAAAGTATCAGGACCTAGCCGAATGGGTTTCAAGTGCAAGCAGTTTGCCCGCTGGTACGGTCGTTGCATTGGACACTGAGTCCGACAATGTCATCGTCCCTTCCTCAGTTCCCTATGATACGCACGTTGCAGGTGTTGTTTCCGGTACTCCGGGAATCATTCTCGGTGAGGCCGGTCCCGACAAATTGAAAATCGCGACGACGGGCCGAGTGAAAGTTCACGTGGATACAACCAACGGACCGATTCGAAGGGGTGATCTGTTGGTGACCGGGACTAAAGAAGGCACCGCGATGCGATCCGAGCCCATCGATTTTGCAGGAAGAAAAATCCATCAGCCCGGCACGCTTATCGGCAAAGCACTGGAGCCGTTAGCTGAAGGCGAAGGTGAAATTCTGGTCCTGCTGAGCCTGCAGTGACGGTAACGGAGAAAGCGATGAGCAAACGATGGATCGGAACAGACTACCGAAGTGTTGTGAAAAGGTTGTTGCTTGTCGCAACTCTTGTCGCCCTCCCTGTTATTGCATGGGCCCAGTGGACCACAAGCAGCAACGATATCTACAACAGCAACAGCGGAAATGTTGGTATTGGGACGACCAGCCCCGGCAACACGCTGACTGTTGCCGGCTCCGGTACGCCTGCATCACATGGTGTCATGCAGGTCATTTATCCGTTTGGAAAGACAGACACGACCGAACGATGGGTCGCATCGTGGACATCCAACGACGGAGGCTTTTCGACATGGAAACTGCTGTTGTCTGCTATCGGCAGCTCTACGACCGCAAACAGAACGTTTTCGTTAGGAACAGGCACCGAGGGCGTCGCGTGGGACGGGAATCTGGCCCTGCAAGCGAATGGCGGTAACGTTGGAATAGGAACTACGGCGCCAGCCCAGAAGTTAGATGTAAGGGGTCACATCCGACAATCCTCGACTGGCGACGTCGATTTCATTTCAGTAAACGGGAACGGGAAGACATGGCGGACGTATAACTTTTACTCGAACAATCACCTCAGTTTCTGGAGCGATGCTGCCGGAGGAGTAGTTGTTCTGGATTTGAATCCCAATGGCAATGTTGCGATGGCCGGCGACCTTACGGTCTCCGGAAATATCTCCGCAAAGTACCAGGACATTGCCGAGTGGGTTCCTGCCAGCCAGGAACTGAAGCCAGGTACCGTTGTTATTCAGGACTCCGAAGCTATTAATTCCGTAATCCCATCGAACGAGTCATACGACACACGTGTCGCCGGTGTGGTTTCGAGTAGTCCAGGAATCATCCTTGGCATAGCCGGCGAAGGGAAAGCACGCATCGCGACTACGGGTCGGGTGAAGGTACACGTGGACGCCAGCCGTGCATCAATTCGTGCCGGGGATCTCCTCGTCACAAGCGACAAGGTCGGAACAGCGATGCGATCCGAACCGATCAACGTCTCGGGTACAAGAATTCATCGTCCCGGAACTCTTATTGGCAAGGCTCTGGAGCCCCTGAGTAGCGGCGAAGGAGACATTCTTGTTTTGTTAAGTTTGCAGTAGGCAACAGGAAATGAGGCACATGGTGAAATCAATCCGGGCCTTTGCGAAGTTTGCGATAGTCGTGTCAATTAGCTTTGCGCTGCTGTGTTTGGTTACGTTGCCAACGAATGCGTGGTCACAAACGAACTCATTTCCTAGCAGCGGCAGTGTGGGGATTGGGACGACGAGTCCATCAACTCTGTTGGATGTACACGTGGGAACCAATGCGAATCTTGATGTAACTGGACCAATTGCCAATGCAACGGGCGTTACCTTGAATATAGCTAACGATGCATACAACGCAAATGTTCCTGTTGAGATCAGGGCATCCGTAACAACTCTTGGAACGGTCGGCAATGTCGGCATTGGTACGTCAAGTCCAACCAACCCGCTGCATGTATCGGGCACAACGGACAATATCGCCCGTTTCGACTGTACGGATTCCGGTGATTGTTGGATTCGGATCAGTTCCGGCGGTGTGGACGTCTATCTGGCTTCTGGAAAAAGTCTGGGCGACTTCGGACTCGTCGGTACCTTTAGTAGCCATCCTTTCGCCATCCGGACGAACAACACCGAACGGGTTTGGGTAGATGCGTCAGGGAACGTCGGTATTGGAACAAACAGTCCCTCGACCAAGCTGGACGTCAACGGAGACGTAACTGTCTCGGGAAATATTTCCGCAAAATATCAGGACCTCGCAGAGTGGGTACCTGCGGAACACGCTATGAAATCAGGGACTGTTGTCGTTCTTGATTCGAAGAAGCATAATTTCGTAATCCCTTCCTCAAGATCCTATGACACGCGCGTCGCTGGCGTTGTTTCCATCAATCCCGGAATTGTCCTTGGAGTCGCCGGAATCGACAAGGTCAAGATCGCAACTACAGGACGAGTGAAGGTTCGAGTGGATGCGGCGCAAGACCCGATTGAGGTCGGCGACCTCTTGGTAACCAGCGACAGAGAGGGAATGGCGAAAAAGTCCCGACCTCTGGATTTCGGAGGTATTGAAATTCATCGGCCTGGAACTCTCATCGGTAAAGCACTGGAGCCGCTACCCAGCGGTGATGGAGAAATCCTGGTTCTTTTGAGTCTGCAATAACCGCGATAGGAGCGTGCAATGGGCCACAATTGGATTGGACCTGACCACAGAACGGTTTTGAAAAGGCTGTTGCTTGTCACCACTTGCATTGCCATTCCCGTCATCGCATGGGCCCAATGGACGACCAGCGGCAATGACATTTACAACTCCAATACTGGCAAGATTGGAATTGGAACAACCAGTCCTCAAACTCCGGTTCATATCTATAGCAATTCGACTTATGGAGCATTGATTCTGGAATCGGGGGCATCTGCGGCCTACTCGCCAAGACTTTATCTTTGGGACGATCGGTCAGGTGGCCGGAATTGGGTTGTTGACAACGGGACGTACTCGGGGCATTTCAACGTCATCGACGACACAGCCGGTCAGCTCCGCATGACAATTGATGCTTCCGGATACGTCGGGATAGGTACGGCGTTTCCGGATAGACCGTTTGTTCTTTCAGGAGCAGCAGCGACAGATGTTGACTCCAAGAGCCAGATGGAAATCCATTCAACAGCAGCTTATAACGCGTCACCGGTGGCGGGCTTGTCATTCGGACTAAAGTACAACTCCAGTGGTACTGCGGCCTTTGGAACTAGTATTCAGGGCTACAAGGAAAACGCGACAGACGGAAACTTCGCTCAGGCGCTGCGCTTCACAACGCAAGCCAACGGAGATTCACCAAGAACGCGCATGACCATTTCGTCTTCCGGCAATGTTGGAATTGGAACCAGTAGCCCATCCAGCAAGCTTGACGTTGATGGCGACGTCACAGTTTCAGGAAACATTTCTGCCAAGTATCAGGATCTTGCCGAGTGGGTCCCTGCAGCGCGTTATATCGCCCCAGGTACTGTAGTAATCCTCGATCCTCGAATCGCTAATACGGTGATTCCTTCCTTCGATGCCTATGACACGAGCGTAGCAGGCGTAATCTCGCTAACTCCAGGAATCGTTCTCGGAGAATCGGGTGAAGGAAAAGTTCGTGTTGCGACAACAGGTCGCGTAAAGGTGCACGTGGATGCGACCCGCATGCCGATTCGCATTGGCGATCTATTAGTAACAAGCGATCGTGAAGGCACTGCGATGCGCTCAGAGCCCATCGAATTTGCAGGCAGAAGAATTCATCAGCCCGGCACGCTGATCGGCAAGGCATTGGAGTCCCTGAGCTACGGTGAAGGCGACATCCTCGTTCTTTTGAGTCTGCAATAACTGGAAAAGGAGCGCGCAATGAGCAAGCGAAGGCTCAGAAGAGATTATCGAAGTTATTTGAAAGGTGTCTTACTCCTAATTACTTTCATTGCACTTCCCGTGATCGCATGGGCTCAGTGGACTACCAGCAGCAATGATATCTACAACAGCAATAGCGGAAATGTGGGCATTGGAACATCAAGTCCGACAAGGAAACTGCATATCGTAGGACAGGACGTTGGTGTGAGACTTGTTAATTCAGGCACAGGGCATAGCTGGAGTTTGGTTGCGGATACTGTTTCCAGCAATGATGACAAGTTTAGTATCTACGATGAATCGGCAGGAGCCAGACTTCTGATTGACACGAACGGTAACGTTGGAATTGGCACGACAGGGCCGACTCGGCAGTTGCAGGTTCTTGGGGCGGGGCAGGCCGTATGGAATGGCCTCACGGATGCGGGGAATAAGGGCGGCACCTTATATGTCCAGGACAGCAACGGAGCTCCCTACAATGGCGGGGCCATTATATTCGGTGCAGTCCAAGGATATTTTGCAGGCATAAAGTCGCTAATTACAGATGGAGGCGGCAACACTGTCGGTCGCCTCGATTTTCAAACTCGCGGCTCGACATCGGACTCAGCCTTAACATCGCGACTGTATATCACGGAAACAGGCAACATCGGTGTAGGTACGATTTCTCCATCCAGCAAGTTGGACGTTGCTGGTGACATCACGGTTTCTGGAAATATCTCCGCCAAATACCAGGATATTGCTGAGTGGGTCTCAACGACGCAGAACCTACCTGCAGGTACGGTCGTTGCACTGGATATAACCTCCGACAACGGAATCGTCCCTTCTTCCATTCCCTATGACACACATGTCGCCGGTGTCGTTTCGGATAGTCCGGGAATCATCCTGGGCCAGGCAGGTCCGGGCAAACTGAAAATTGCGACGACGGGCCGCGTGAAAGTTCACGTGGATACAAGCAACGGACCGATTCGAAGGGGCGATCTCCTGGTGACGGGGACTAGGGAGGGCACGGCGGTGCGCTCAGAAGCCATCGATTTGGGCGGAGCGAAGTTTCATCGCCCCGGAACATTGATTGGTAAGGCTCTCGAACCATTGGAAACCGGTGAAGGGGAGATCCTGGTTCTTTTGAGTTTGCAGTAATAAACGATCGGCAGATCGAGACGAAAGAAAGGTAGAAGATGATGATGTTATCCCATCAAACCAAGCGCTACTCCAATTGGATCCCAGTCGTCAGAATTGCAGCGTTCGTCGGCGTTCTGGCGGGCCTCGGACCTGCAGTCTCCTTTGCTCAGTCCGTGCTGTTGTTCGATTCCATCGCTGCAGCGCATGGGCTGAAATCGAATACTCCTCACTCCTCCGTCCAAATGACGGGAACTGTGGATCGCGGAGGAAAATCTGAACCGTTTCGTCTGATCGCGTCAGCTGAAAATCAACTTCGGATTGAATACGGAAACTCAGGAAAAGACACAATGGTCCTGGGGAAAAAACAGTCATTTCACGACGATGGCGAAAAGTTTACTTACGACAAGGTAAATGCCGGATTTTCCCAATTAGATATCACCGGATTGTTTTTCGTGGAGCAACTGCGAAATCGGCCGGTAACGATTGAGGCAATCATCGATCAAGAAATCGGGGGCGCTGCCGGTCAACGAATTCGGGTAGCGTCTGACCGAAACGAGCTACATCGAGGTGTTCGAGTGGATGATCGGATGACCTTATATGTGGATAAGTCCGGTGTATTGGTTGGGATTGAGCGGTCGTTTTACGAAGGAAAACCAAATGCATATATCCAATCATTTGCCTTTTCTGAGTTTCGAAAAACCGGCGATTTCTTTTTGCCATATCGGATCGAGAAGTTCATCAATGCTCAACGGCGAGAGTTGTATCAGGTAGGTCACTACGACTTCGATTTGCCCGTTGAATTAGAACTGTTCTTAAGCAGGAGGACAAAATGAAAGCGTGGTTGCTCACGACACTCTTAGTATTGTCTCTGTCCTCTGCTCTGCAAGCTCAATCCCCTGATGGCCCAGGTACAGTCTCGCGTGGGTCGTACAGTGGTGGAGATTTGGATAGCATCAACCTATATAACGGAAACGTATTATTCAACATTCCTGTCTTCTCCAGGCCCGGACGAGAACTCTCCAGTGGGCTAAACGTGACGTATAACTCACAAGGGTGGAAAGCTTTTGTCGCTCCGCCCTACGGCATTTATTTTGGCGGGTTCCAATTTTCGTCGCCTACAGGAACGGCCCAAGGAGCAAGCATTTATCCTTATCTGATTGACTGCGACTACACGGGATATCCGTACGTTCCACCTACTGGGACTTGGGCATTTGACGTAACCTGGACGGATGGCGAGGGCGCCATCCATGGGTATCCAATGTCGGATTATGTCAACTACCCCGGCTATGGTGGTTGTGACGAACTGACATACCTTTCGTGGAATGATTTGACCGGCCAGTGGCTTCCCGCCTCCACGCCGGATGACAATTCGATGGCATTTATTAACAACGGAACTGTGACTATTTTTCATGGGGATGGCCACCGTATCACCGCGGGGTCAAACGTTGAGTCACGCAATGGCAACTACGAAGACCCGTTTGGAATTTACGGTGATACCCTGGGGCGGACAGTTTCTGTTTCAACTGGTGGGTCTTCCCCAAATTGGACAACTACCTATACGCTTCATGACTTCTCTGGCAGTGCACAGGACTACACGTTGCACGGCACGTCGTGCCACACAGCCTACAATCCGGTGACGTCGGCTAGTTCGTGCATCAATGTGATTACTTCTATTGATTTACCGAACGGGAAATCGTATTCCTTCGAATATGGCCATGATCAGGGATTCCTAACCAAGATCAACCTGCCGAGTGGTGGCTACATTGCATACGATTACTACGGTGGCAATAGCGATCACGATATTGATCACAATTACATTCTTAATCGGAGGGTGAGCGCCAATGGAACAGCATATGTGACCTGGAACTACGAGAGATCCATATCGGGGACCACGCGAACCGTGACTGTCACCGACCCTGACGGCCATCAGGTCGTTCATGTATTCGATGGAGATGTGTTCGAAACGCAAACGGATTGGAAAGAAAATTCCTCGGCTTCTGCTTCAAAAACGGTAACTAACACATGGTCGGGTGGGCAACTGCAGACGGTTGTGACGCAGGTTGGAAGTGTAAAGCAACAGCAGACATTTACGTGGACCGGGCCGATAGTTACAGAGATTACACAGAGCGACTGGTATACGGGAAGCACCGTGATTCCGCTCAGAAAGACGATAATGACCCCCACCTCTTACGGCAGCGTCCCCACCAATGATCTGCTTCCGTCGTCTGTAGAGTTGCAGCAATGGGATGCTGGATCGAGTTCTTATGTCACGCAGGGAAGGACCGAGTATGTCTATGATGAATATTCTCTAACGTCACGATCCGGCAGTATTCCGGGACACCATTCATTGTTGGTCCTTCGCCGGAACAATGTCACGACCATAAAACGCTATTACGATGCCACGCACTATCTGGACGAACACTTTTATTACGATATCCTGGGAAATGTCGTCGAACATGTGGACGAACGCGGGAAGAGTACGACCTATGATTTTGCAGACAATTTCAGCGGCTTGACCGGAACGAATACGTTTGCCTACCCGACCCAAGTTACCGACCCCAATATACAAGCCGTCGCTACGACGGTGTACAACTTCGATACTGGGCTTCTCGCGAGTGTGACCGACGTACGTAGCCAAGTTACAACGTTCGACTACGATTCGATGAACCGGACAGCCTCCGTCAGCGGCCCCGCCGGAAAATTAACTAGCTATGACTACAACGACACGGATCTAAAAGTCACGGAGAGCACCAAAGTAGCGACTCTGAAATCGCGGACAACCGAAACGACGATGGACGGCCTGGGTCGCCCGCTGCAGACCAAATTGTCGGATCCTGGCGGAGATATCTATGTAAATACGGAGTATTACGATGCTGGTGGAGTAAAGCGCGTTAGTGAGCCGTACCGTAGCGGAACTCCGGTGTGGACGCAGACGGCGTATGACGTACTTGGGCGTCGGGTCTCTATCACGAACCCCGATTCCAGCTCTGCTTCGTTTTCATATTCGGGCAATACCGTGACTCGGACCGATGAAGCGGGGAATCTTCGCCGATACACATCGAATGCACTGGAGCAAGTAACAAAGGTGGAAGAGCCGAACCCGAATCTGTCGAGTCCCTTGGTAACCGACTACAGCTACTACGTTTTCGGTCCCCTTCACCAAGTGACACAATCCGGATTGACGCGGACCTTCACGGTGGATTGGCTGGGTCGAACGACGTCGGAGGACCATCCGGAAAACGGGTCAACCTCGTACACCTATGACGGCAGACTAGTCGCTAGCCGTACCGATTCACTCGGAATTCTTACCGACTACACATATGACAACGCCGGGCGCATTCTTTCGGTGCAGTATCACGACGGCTCGGCAACTTGTGTCAATTCAACTCCATGTGTGGCCTATACCTATGACGCCAGCCCGTACACGGGATTGCTTACCAGTGTTGCCGTCGATGGTGTGACGTCCTCGTCGTTCACGTACGATAATGCTGGACAGTTGCTCAGCGAGGCAGTCACTCGAAATGGAGTTACCGGGACGTTTACGAATTCATACACCTATGATCTGGCAGGACGCCTGCTGACGGTAACATATCCCAGCGGCCGCGTGCTTACACAGACGTATGCAGAAAATGGCAGTGTTGCTGGCGACCGCTTAGCGACCTTAACAAACGGACCGACAGCGACAAAGATTCTGGATGCTACGCAGGACAATGCTGCCGGAATGATCACCAATCGAACGCTGAGCAGTGGCATTACCGAGACACGGTCGTTTAATACAAGAAATCAGATAATTCGGATTTCCGCTGCCGCCAACAGCACGACACTGTTGGATATGGGATATGGCTATGGGACAACCAACAATATCGGAAAGATCCGCGCAAGAAACGATGCGGTGCAGCCGGAGCATTCGGCCAACTACACCTTCGATGAAATCGGACGGCTGAAAGAAGTCAGCGGCGGCGACTCCAGTTGGGGCATTGCCTACACGCTCGACCCGTATGGCAATCGGACGGCCCAGACCCCCAGTGGATTGGCGAACGGTCCAATGCTCAGCCAGAGCATCGGCTATACCAACAATAAGAACAACGGGTACACCTACGACAATGGAGGCACTGGAGGTAATGTAGCTTATGACGGAACCTACCACTACTACTACGATGCGGAGAATCGGATCGATGAGGTCGGGTCTAGTGCAATTCAATACGCATATGACGAGGCAGGGCGGAGGATCAGGAAAATCGCCGGCGGCGTGACGACACATTACTTTTACGGATTAACTGGACTGATGTCAGAGTTCAGTACGAGTACATCGTTGTCGAGCGCCTCAGCTGCAGCTTCCTCCGATCGGGTTCAGTATCGAATTGGTGAACAGACTGGTACCGGTGTGATGCTTTTGGCCGGAGACGGAACTGCACGAGAGAACAATCGTGTATTCCCATTCGGCGAACTCTGGAATTCCGCCTCCGGATCAGACAATACCGAGAAGTTCACGACCTATCAACGTGACGGCGAAACTGACCTTGATTACGCGATGGCGCGATACTATGCCAGCCGCAGCGGAAGGTTCCTCAGCCCCGACCCAGGGCATGCGGGCGCTGACCCGTCTGACCCACAGAGCTGGAATCCGTATGTCTTAGTGTCGAACGACCCAGTAGACGGCACGGACCCGACTGGTTTGTTTACAAGCAGTCTAGAATCCAAGAAACCATCAGGCGGGGGCGATCCTGCGGGGTCCTGTTACGACGCAGAGAAACCTATAAGATGTTACGAAGTACAAGTTCTTCTGGGGACAATCGACGTGTTTGACAAGGTTGCTACTTTCGCCAAGCATGTTGTCGTGGATCTGGCACCTGCGCCCCGGGATATGGGATGCATGGCTAAATTGGCACTTGCTGGTGGATCCGCCGGCGTGGCGACCGGCGCCGCTGTGGGCGCTGCGGGTATAGTAACCGGGCCGGGAGTTGCACTTACTGAGGGTGGCGGTATCTTAATTGGCGGTGGCGTTGGGTTTGGAGGAGGCGCTTCGCTTGGTTGGTCGGTCTGCATGAAGGGGAACGGTCGGTCCGGAGGAGGGGGGAACGGTCGGTCCTCTCCGAACCAAATGCAGAAGCAGGTCGAAAGAGGGCAAGCTCCAAGCTCGGTTGACCGTGTTGACAGTGCACGGATTCCCTTTGAAAAAGACCACGTGGAGTTCAAGGATGGAACTGCGCTTAACTTTGATGGTACTTGGAAACATGGGGGCCGTGCTTTAACAAATATTGAGAAGGGCTGGCTGCTAGATAATGGTTGGAGCTTACCAAAATAGTCATGAATGAACACGATGGGTATAAGCAGATAATCGAGAAATGGATCCTTTCAATTATGAATGGCAACGGAATTGAAAGGTTTGAAGATCTTCACATCGATCGGATTGATAGTCGCTGGAAAGATAGAAGCCTGTGGATCGAAAAAGGAGTGCAAGTTTTGAAGCTTGCAGCGGCTATTCGCGATGACCGTGGGTTGAGCTTGACCGTGGCGCTTGCATTCTCGCTGATAGCGACCAATGAAGTTTCCGGGATTGACTTTAACGATATTAGTGAACTGGAGAAACTATTGGATTGGTCTCCTCCTTCGATATATTTATTTCATCTTGGAGAGGAGCCTTGGGCAAGTCGAGGTCAGAGAGAAGGGGATGCCGGCTTACTTACGAAGTTTGACTGTTCGAAATTTGGTGTTTTCGAAGTGGCCAAGGCTTGTCACTACTTTGAATTCAAACAGGACGACACCGGGGCGATTTCGCGATCAGTATTCCTCGAAGCTTGAGGACTTCGTTTCTGACAGGTGGAATTCGTGTGCAACGAGTTGTTCGGATTCTCTTGAGAATGCGGTCATAGCCACGCGCAGAGAAACCCAACTTCGTCACAGCGTTTTCCATTATTTTTTCGCATTCCGATGTCAGCACGCAGAACTTGCGAATGTGGCGTGGACCCATCTGTGCGTTGGTATATATCTTTTCATCGTAGAACCGGCGGAACTGAACGCTTCGCGCAGTGACGACGCGTGCGCGAATCATCTCCGATGATTCTGCCGCGCGTGTGTTGGAG
>Ga0184628_10001062_pt1 | contig 13833 bp, 10 predicted proteins | sample PLM4_5_b1_FD_133149 | JGI IMG/M metagenome (GOLD analysis project Ga0184628, IMG submission 133149) | Groundwater sediment microbial communities from an aquifer in East River, Colorado, USA - PLM4_5_b1 | ecosystem: Environmental > Terrestrial > Soil > Riparian zone | place: USA: East River... | reverse complement strand
ATCAAAGCTGGCCTGCTCAGTGAGCAACACGGTCTTCGCTTCGGTGGGGAACTCCGGGACAATATCCATCGGAATCCCGGCCATGCCCAGATAGCTCGGAAGATAATCTTCGCCATAGGAGTGGAAGGGCTTGTAGCTCTTCACGCCGATGGGGTTGCCCATCTTGCCGATGAATTTATCCACTTTTTCGAAAACCGGGCCGGCCAGGATCGCCAATCGCGGAGCTCCTTTGATGTCACGCAACGGTTGCGTGTAATCGAAGCCGGGTGCCAACATGCGGCCCAGAGGCCACAACGTGATTTCCGGCGCCTTGGCAAAGAGCGTTATCCAAAGCTGTTCCTCGTAGCGATTGGGCATCTCGCTGCCACCCTGATCCACCCAGCCGCCCCGGTTGTTGTGGTTGAGATTATCGAGGTAGCGGAAAATGGAGTATCCGTGATACTGCTGGATGTGCATGCTGTTGTTGATCGGGTCCCGGGTTTCGGTGCCGCTGTAAACGCCGTCGAAATAATGGGGTTGGGATTCCAGGTTGAATCCGCAGGCTTGAAAGTGATCGTACCACTGGGGGTATTTGATGATGACATTAACCTTCGGGTTGACCGCTTTGGCCGCATTGACCATTAGTTCCCGCCCGGTCTTATCCATGAGATCCAGGCGATACTGCGTCCAGCTGCGATTGCCTTTGGCGGCGATATCAAGGTCAGACTTGCTGTTCACAAAGAACCAATCATCCAGGAGGATTTCATCGAAGTTCTTTGCCGTGAAATCGACTACCTTCTTCATCAGCGCAAGGTGTTCGGGATTCGCGTAGGAGTAGGTCTCACCGGCCCGCTCGTTAATGGACCAGGTGATGCCCCCGGCGGTCTTGACGCCTTTGCTGGCGAAAAACTTCTTCGCCTGATCCAGAGTCGCCTGGTCGGGCAATACCGCATCGCGGTGGGTTTCGAGATAGATCTTGTCGAACTTTACGTACTTGGTTACCGCCGCCCAGTTTCTCTGCAGCCACGCAGGGTCCTTCATCTCCTGCACGTCGATGACGCGGGCGTAGCTGGCCACCTCGAAGTTTTGGTAGTTGGTTCCAGCCGCACAGGCGCAGGAAACAACCAGCCATGGAAGTCCAACCGCGGTGAGTAAATGTCGATTCATGTATTCTCCAAACCCATCCCTGGCTCGCATGGGTTCTTCATTTTGAGTTTCCCGGTTTAACCGGCTCCGTTGGGCGAACCACTTGGAGGAACACCACGGCGCTGCTGCAGCCCCACGAATATCTCCGCCCGTCCGGCGTCGGCTCCGGCCAGCGGCACCAGGAAAGGGCGTCCGACGAGCGGCGGGCTTGCCACGCGGCTTCGGCATTTTTCTGCAGCCAGGGCTCGAACGTCGCCTGCTCGCCGCGATCTTTCATGAACCGGGCGATCCACCTCGCGCCAATCCCGTTGAACCCGCCACCGTCGCCCTTCTCTCCGGCAGCAGGAAAATACCCGTCGCGACACAATTGGTTCATCGTGAAGGTCGCAGCCAGTCGGGCCTCATTGGTATAACCGAGCAGGTTTGCCGCGCCCACGAAGGTGCCCTGATTATAGGTCAAAGCGAATCGCCCCACCCGCCCATTGGCGCTGATGTTGTCAGAAATCCTGCCCGTCGTCGCATCAAACAAGGTTGCGCGTTCCCACAGGAACAGGTTCGTGGCGATCGTGAAGTAGTCGCCTTTGCCTGTCGCCTTGCCCAGCAGGAAAGCCGCGATGGCACCCGGTCCGTTCACGCAGGCATTCTTCGAGCGGTTATCCGTTTTCCACCAGAGGCCGCCGCCCAGGTTCGTTGAAATCGCCCGCGCGTAGCAGAGGTCGAAGTTCATCCTTCCCACGTCGAGAAAATCAGGATTGCCGGTAAGCAGATGCGCCCGGGTGCAGGCGATGACCATCCACATGATGTCATCGTTGTACTCGTTGTGCGCCCAATTCGTGCCGTGGTCGACAAGGAAACCGCGGAACAGGTTGGTGAACATCACGAGCTGCTGCGCGTTGGTGGTTCGTTCATAGGCGTCGAGCACCATCTCCAGCTGTTCAGCGCGCATCCAGTAGGAGACTTTGCCACCCTCGGTGGATTCCTTGAACCACGCGCGACCGTCCTTCTCCTGGTAAAAGGCCCTGGTATGGGCGTCAAACAGCGCGTCTGCATCCGCGGACGTGAATGCCCGGGCGGTTAGCGCCCCGCAACTCACGGTGCAGCAAAGCACGGCAATCCAGGCGGCACGAATCCGCCATGATGTTTGAACCGCCCGTTCCTGGTCTGTTACTGATTTCATATCCTGATCTGATTCTGTGGAAAAGCGGCCCGCATTATTTCCCGGTTGGCTTCCCGATTCCCCAATTGTAGTTAGGGGTCGGTCCCATCTCAAACACAAGGATTCCGCCGGGGACAACATCGAAATGGTGGAACTTTGGCACGTTAAGAGGCTTCCCATTCAGTGTCGCTGACTGGATGTAGATGTTCGTGTCCGAAACGTTATGGGCCTCAATGACGAATTTGCCGGGAGCAGGCCCATCCAGTTTGATGGTCACCCTGGGAAAAAGGGGACTGTTGACGTCGCAGTCTCCCGTCGTGGGGTCCACATGGTAGAATCCCATCGCGCTGGAGACAAACCAGCCCGTCAACATGCCGTGGTCATCCATGCCACACATGCCCGTGGGATCAGGCCGATAGAGAAGCTTCTGAATTTTTCGCACCATGGCCTGGGTCTTCCAGGGCTGTCGCACATAGTTGTATAAATAGGGAATGTGACGGTAATGCTCATTGGCCTGGGAATATAAGCCGATGAGCCCGGTGCAATCGCGCAAGCCAATGGCTTTCGGCGGAAAGGGTGTCGTAAATAATTCGTCCAACCTGGCGATAAAGCCGTTAGTGCCACCCAGCAATTCGATAAGACCGGGCATGTCATGCATCACGTAGAACAGGTAATTCCAGGCATTACCCTCCCGATAAATATCCTCTGCGTGGACATCGATCGGATCCACCAATTTCCACGAGCCATCCGCATTGCGCGGCATAAAGAACCCCACCGAAGAATTGTAGACTTTCTTGTAGTTCCTGGAACGCTCGAGGAAGTAGTCATAGTCGTCCGATTTTCCCAATATTTTGGCATATTGGGCGACCACATAATCGTCGAAAGCGAGCCCCAGCGATTGGTTCATGAAAGCGGGAACCCGGTCGGTTCCCGGCGGCACATATCCGTATTGCCGGTATGGCGCTCCCCCGGTCCCGCCAGTCATGGCCTGTTCGCGGATCTTTGGATAGGTTTCGCCCAGGTTGACATTTGTGAACCCGCGATTGTACATCCCCAGAGGCGCCCAAGCCGTTCCGATGCCCCAATACCCGCCGCCGCCCCAGGAGCCGCTCAGGTTCGCGGTCCGCTTGCCAAACCAATCCGAGCCGCGCGCGAAAATTATTGCCCCCCAGGAACCGCAGAAATCCATCCAAAGGGGTCCATATTGTGGGCCTGCTGCCATGCGATACATCGAAGAGTAAAAGTTGATCCGGTCAGCTTCCGTCCCGCCCTCAACCACGATGTGGTCCAGGATGGTGCTCCAGAGCGACACAGCCTCCTGGTGAACCACGTCAAAGTCCATGCCTGGGATTTCCTGCGCCAGGTTATTGGCGGCATCGGCCTGACTTGTTTTGGAAGTGCCGACCTTAACAAGTATGGTCTCCCCGGCCGCAGTGTTGAAGGTGGCGTACGCGCCAATCGGACTGCCGTTCGTTGAAGATGTGTCAGGCAACACCACCCCGTCCTTCCAGGTTCCTGAGGACGCAAAGTCTTTGTTGAACATAGCGCGAAAGTAGATTTTGTTTCTTCCGCTTAGCTGGAACCCTTCAATAGTGCGTTTATCAACTACGGTCACGGCTGCGTCGGTAGCGCCCGGCCGGCAGTTGGCCAGGTCAATCAGGACATTAGCCTGCTGAGATGCGGGAAAAGTGTAACGGTGAAAGCCGCAGTTCTTCGTGGCGGTCAGTTCTGCCTGGATGCCGCATGTGGTGAGAAACACGGTATAATATCCTGCCGAGGCTTTCTCCCTCTGCGTATCCTTCAAAGACCGGTAGCCCCACTCAGAAGGAGGGCTGGACCATTTTCCCGCACTGGTCTTGATCGCGCCGACCGTGGGCATGAAAAGCAGGTTATTGTCCCGGCTGTATTCCGCGTTGAAATGGGTGAAACCCATGATGGAGCCATCCTCATAGCGGTATCCTGAACCACGCATGTGGCCACCGCGCCCGTCATAACTGCTTACCGGACCGAGCATCAGCCTTCCGTTCGGGTCCGGGACCAGGGCGCCGGGATTCACTGTCCCGGTATACAGTTGCTCGCCCGGGGCCGGCATATTACCCAACGTCTCCTTGTCCGCAAGAGGAGCGGTGCCGATGAGCGGATTCACGTAATCAACCGGTCGAAGCTGGGCGGACTTCCTTGAGGCAGCTGGAGCCGGACTGCCTGCCGCGCATGCCGGCTGTGTCTGCAACCAGGCTGTTGTTGTGATGGTTAATACGGCGAATAAGCAGCTTATTCGGGTGGTTGGCATTTTCCGTTTATCCTGTTGGCTGTTTGTCATTTTTGCGCCTTTCCAAGAACCGGACTACCGGGTACTAATCACCAGCTTTTTCCCCCTCAGCAGCTCATGGTGCGAAATGAAATAGCCATCCACTTTCCTGCCGGCATAGGTGAGGTTGCTGATTTTGAGGCCCGATCCTTTTTTGACAATGGTGCAGGTCGTCTTGTCTCCCAGCCGGATTTCGACCTTGTCGAACAAGGGGACAGAGACGATGTAATCCGGATCCGCGGGAGAGAATGTGTAGAGTCCCATGGCGTTGAACACATACCAGGCTGACATTTCGCCGGCGTCGTCCATCCCGGCGTAAGAGAGCCGGTTCGTGCCCATATCGTAGAAATTGTCCATGATGTGGTTCAGGAGGGCCTGGGATTTATCCTGCTTGCCGACAAAATAATACATGAAGGGGAAGCTGTGGTCCGGCTGGTTTCCGTGGCAGTATTGTCCAATGAAGCCCGAAAAGTTGTAGGCTTCCACGCCGTTCCACGGAATGCTAAAGAGATCGTCCAGCTTCTTTTCGAACTCGCCTTGGCTCTTGTACAGCCCAATCAAGCCGGTTACATCGTGAGGCGCGAAGAAGGAAGACTGCCAGGCATTGGCCTCGCGGTACATGTATTCATAATATGGAAACTTTGGATCGAATGGAGTAATCCAATCTCCATTGGCCAGGCGCCCCCGCATTAATCCAGTCGAGGGATCGAACATGTTCCTATAATTAAGCGAACGCTTCATCAACATGCTGTGGTTCGTTGTGTCGTTGAGCGCTTTGGCCAGCAGCGCGAGGGCGTAATCGTCGTATGCGTATTCCAGCGTTTTGGTCACCCCGGCTTTGGCCTTGGTTTCAACGTTTGGGTTCGAGATATCGGGCTCGGAGATGTAGCCCTTGTCGTTGTATTCCGTGATGTGGGGACGGGTTCCACCTTCAACGGTGGCGTTTCGCAGGAGGAGGTTGTAGGCGCTTTGGATATCGTAACCCCGGATCCCCCTCAAATAAATCCCTGAGATAAATGGAGCGGCATGGTCGCCATGGAAAAAGGTGGGCATGAAACCCGTCTTTTCACCCTTGTCGATGAGAGATTGGATAACATCGGAGGTCACCCTGGGGGAGAGCATTCCCAGCAGGACCAGCTTGTTCCGGTAATCATCCCACAGGGAAGGCTCCGTATAGTAATGGAACCCTTTGTTGACGACGTGACCTTTCTGATCCGTGAAGTCTCCATTCGCGTCGCTCCGCAATGCGGGCCACAGAAAAGAGCGGTAGAGTGTGGAATAGAATAACCCCTGCTGGCGTTCAGTCCCGCCGGATACCTTCACCTTTGAAAGCAACTCATTCCAGGTCTGCGTCGCCTCTTTCCGAACCTGGACGAAACTCTTGCCGAGCATCTCTTTCTCCAGGTTGGCTTTTGCGTTGGTGGTGCTCACAAACGAAAAGCCTATCTGAAGCTCCAACGGCTTCGCCGCATCTTCGAACGTCACAACCGACACGGCTCTTCTGCCCGTCCCCAGGGGATCAATGCTTTTGATCTTGTGGTTGGACTTTGCATAAAAGCACATCTTCTCGCCAGTCTGCTGGAAACCCGTGAACGCATCATCCCCTTCCTGCCGGATGTCCCAACTGCGGACCCTTTCATTGGACATCGAGAGCTGCGCGATGAGTTTTTTGGCCGCGCCAGGCTGGAAGGTGTATTTATGAAACCCGCACCGCAGGGTGGAGGTCAGCTCGGCATTGACGTGGTAGCGATCCAAATACACCTGGTAATAGCCCGGGTGAGCAGACTCGTTGGTGTGGCTGAAGCCAGAGCTGAAGTCCTCTGCCAAAATGCTGCCGGCAGCCGGCAGCAACGGAATGTGGCATAGATTCCAATGCCCTTTGCTGGTATGGGCAAACCCGTGGATCACGGTGTCTTCGTACTGATAACCAGACCCGCTTCTGAACGTTGTCACCGGAGTCAGCTGCACCATGGCATTAGGAAGCGACGATCCCGGAAACACCTCGGCGCCCCAGGTGCGATGAGTGGGCGTGTAACCTATGTCCGCACTATCCCATAGTGTGGCGGTGCCCAGGAGTGGATTCACGTGGTCCGCGGGTTGTTTTCCGGCCTGTGAGGCCGCGGTTGCAGCCAAAAGCAACCCAATGAAGGCAAGAGGTTTAAGCATATCTAGGTAGTTCACTCATTCGTTGGACAGAACAGGAAGCCCGCGGCGCGCGATCTCGCCCAGGTCCCTGGTGCCGCTTGGAACCGGGCGCAGCACATAGGTGAAGCTCACCGGCGACCATAGCCTGAGCCTGGGGTGCCCTGACTCTCTTATCACCTTCGATTCCATTTTTTGAACGATTTCATCCGCAAAACGATAGCGACTGTCACAGCGCTGGTGGCCGTTTGGCTTTGAATCCTGGTTCCCGCGGGGACGGTCCAGACTGCTATAGACTACCCCGACCGGGAAACCATATCTTGTCATTAAACGACGTAGTTTTGTAAAATCCAGCCATCGACTATGGGGTTGCCTAAGCCGAGAAGGCTGTGAAGCACCGAGGGAAACATACGAATCAGTGAGTTTAGCGAGCGAGGCAAATGCCCCTAATATGTTGATTATTCATGGTAACAATTAGGAATGAGGCAAAGCGATTGTGAGGGATAAGCGTCGTTGACAGAGCGGGAGAAAACTTGAAAAATGCAGCCACACCGCCTGCGCTCGAAAACGACGCCCACGGGAAATGGCCGTCGACGGCGAATCCGGCGCGGTGCCTTATGCGAAAGTCCAACAAGAAACGACCGGCAGCTGCGCAGAAGCTGCCGCGCCGGACACCAAGAGCCTCGACTGCGCTCCCGCTTGCCAGCCGACTCAAGCTGCGGGACGATTTCTTCCAACACCAGATCAATTTCCGGCAATTATTGGAAGCGTTCGACCATCTTCCCGGGTTCCGCTATTTTGTTAAAGACGCCAAAAGCCGTTTGATGGCGTTGAGCAGCAAGCGAGTGTCTCATCTCGGCCTGACCTCGGAGGACGAGGTTATCGGCCTGACCGATCGCGATTATTTGCCTTCTGAAATTGTCGACCAATTTCTCGCCGATGATCAATGGGTCATCCGCCACGGCAAGCCGCTACGAAATCGAGTGGAGATGGGCATGGATGAAAACGGCTTCCGCGACTGGACCATCACCGACAAATATCCGCTAGTAAATTCCCGCGGCAAAGTGGTCGGCCTTATCGGCACGGTTCAATTCCTCGAAGCCAGGCGCAAAATGCTGGGGTATCTCGGCCCCGTTGGCAAAGCCGCGGACTTCATTCGCGATCGCCTGGGCGAAGGCCTGATGCTCTCCGACATCGCTCGCCACGCCGGACTCTCCGAACGCCAACTGCAGCGCCTCTTTCGTCGCGCTTTTGGAATGAGTGTCCAGCAATTCATCATTCGTTCGCGTATCCAGGCCGCCATTCATGAGCTTACCCGCTCCCAGCGCACCATTGCGGAGATCGCGCTGATGTTCGGATTCAGCGATCAAAGCGCCTTCAGCAACCAGTTCCGATCCGTCGCCGGCCTGCCCCCGCGAATCTATCGTGAACGTTACCTGGCTGAGCTGACCTCGAATCCGGCCTCTTACCACCACCAGAAAACGCGATCGCCGTTGGGGTCGTAGCGCTTCTTGATCTTCGCCATTTTGGTCCAGGCCGCATGGCCGTCGACGTAGAAGACGTTCGCGCCGGCCGGCCGGCCGTGGTCCATGTGCGGGTTGTGGTGATGCAGGTCGGGGGTCAAGCCGCTGGGCACATCGGCGAAGTTGTCAGAGCGATTCGAGAGGGTGGCATCGACAAAAAGGGGTGTTTCGACAGCATTGGTGTTGCCGGTAAATTTTTGGACCGGCCAGGCTCCGTTGAGCCAGTTGGCGGCGACGGTGTCGATTTTGCCGCTGGAATCCAGGCGCACTCCCAGGTAGCCATAGCCAATGATGCGCTGCCCGGCGCTGTAATCCCACCAGGCGACCGCGGGGTCGAAGGCCTTCACCGAGGCGCGAATGCTGGGGCAGTAGAAGATCTCGCGCTTATTGGCGACATAATTCGTGAGGGCATCCGCTGATTCGCGGGGCACGTCCCAAAGCCAGCTCCCACTGCGGGTGTGCTGGGGGACGCGATCGCGGTTATCGTTGGCGTACATGGTAGCCGCCAGGCCCAACTGGCGCAGCCCATTCAGGTCCTGGATGCGTCGGGCGCGTTCCTTGGCATTGGAAAGGGCGGGCAGCAGGAGGGCCGCCAGGATGGCGATAATCGCGATGACGACCAACAGTTCGATCAAGGTAAACGCCGCGCGGCGGTTGGCAGTTTTACTCAGGCGCATGGTTCTCAGGGGTTATATGCCACTCTGCACTCCTCTGCTCACCACTAGCAAGCTAACAATTCAGGAGGAAATGAAAAAAGCGGGGCCGGCTTTTTAGGCCAGCCCCGCTTGATATTTCTCAGTTCCTCCGAATTAGGGAACGGCGTTGGCTCAGTAATCCATTTCGCCGCCCATGCCGGGGGCACCGTGGCCCGCGGGAGCTTTCTTGTCCTTCTCGGGAATCTCGGTGACGAGGCATTCGGTGGTCAGCAACAGACCAGCGATGGAGGAGGCGTTCTGCAGGGCGGTGCGGGTGACCTTCTTGGGATCCACCACGCCGGCCTTGACGAGGTCTTCATACACGCCGGTGCCGACGTTGTAACCATCGTTGCCCTTGCGCTTCTTGATTTCCTGAACCACGACGGAGCCTTCCACGCCGGCATTGCTGGCGAGGGCGCGGGTCGGGAATTCGACCGCGCGCTTGACGATGTCGACGCCGATGCGTTCGTCATCGTTGTCGGGCTTGACGGATTCGATGGCGCCGAGGCAGCGGATGAGAGCCACGCCACCGCCAGGAACGATGCCTTCTTCGACGGCCGCACGGGTGGCGTGCAGAGCGTCTTCGACGCGGGCTTTCTTCTCCTTCATCTCGGTTTCGGTCGCAGCGCCGACATTGATGACGGCGACACCGCCGGCGAGCTTGGCCAGGCGTTCCTGGAGCTTCTCGCGGTCGTAGTCCGAGGTGGTTTCCTCGATCTGGCGGCGGATCTGGTTGACGCGGCCCTGGATTTCAGAGCTCTTGCCATTGCCTTCGACGATGGTGGTGTTTTCCTTGTCGATGACGACGCTCTTGGCGCGGCCGAGGTCATCCAGGCCGAGGCTCTCGAGCTTGATGCCGAGGTCTTCGCTGATGAACTTGCCACCGGTGAGGATGGCGATGTCTTCGCACATGGCCTTGCGGCGGTCACCGAAGCCCGGGGCCTTGACGGCGCAGACATTCAGCGTGCCACGGAGCTTGTTGACGACGAGGGTGGCGAGGGCTTCGCCTTCGACGTCTTCGGCGATGATCAGGAGGGGCTTGCCCACCTTGGCGATCTTCTCGAGGATCGGGAGCATGTCCTTGAGGCTGCTGATCTTCTTTTCGAAGTTCAGGATGTAGCACTCTTCGAGGCGGGCTTCCATGGCTTCGGTGTTGGTCACGAAGTAGGGAGACAGGTAGCCCTTGTCGAACTGCATGCCTTCGACCACGTCGAGCGTGGTTTCGATGGACTTGGCTTCCTCGACGGTGATGGTGCCGTCCTTGCCGACTTTATCCATGGCGTCGGCGATGATCTCGCCGATGGTGGTATCCCAGTTGGCGGAGACGGTCGCAACCTGCTTGATCTCTTCCTTGTCCTTGACCTTCTTGGCGATCTTGTCCAAGTGCTCGACCGCGGCGGCGACCGCCTTGGAGATGCCGCGCTGGATGCCGATGGGGTTGCCACCGGAGGTGACATACTTCAGGCCTTCGCGATAGATCGCTTCGGCGAGAACGGTGGCGGTGGTGGTGCCATCGCCGGCCGCGTCGCTCGTCTTGCTCGCGACTTCGCGGACCATCTGCGCGCCCATGTTTTCATAAGGATCTTCCAGCTCGATTTCCTTGGCGACGGTGACGCCGTCCTTGGTCACCGTGGGGGAACCGAATTTTTTGTCGAGCACCACGTTGCGGCCTTTCGGGCCGAGGGTGGCGGCAACGGCTTTGGCGAGCTTGCTGACGCCCCGGAGGAGCGCCTGGCGAGCGGCTTCGTCGAAAATAAGTTGTTTAGCTGCCATAATTATTTAATTGGTCAATTGTGTGTTGGTATTCAGTTATTCGATAACGGCGAGAATGTCGTCGGAATTCAGGATCTTGTATTCTTTTCCGTCGATCTTGATTTCCGTGCCGCCGTATTTGCTGACGAGCACGCGGTCGCCCTTCTTGACTTCGAAGGGGACTTTCTTGCCGTTGTCATCGGTTTTGCCCGTGCCGAGCGCGACGACGACGCTTTCCATTGGTTTTTCCTTGGCAGAATCGGGGATGATGATTCCGCCCTTTTTAACTTCCTTCTCTTCGGCGGGCTCCACGAGGACGCGATCGCCGAGAGGCTTGATGTTTAGTGCCATAGTTTGTTTTGTTTCGTTTCGTTGTTTGTGATTATGCCGTGAATCAAAATCCCGCCGCACCCGCCGCGGGAAATTCATTTTTCGCGCCCGCCCGGTGAAACGCCGCCCGGGAGGGGCTGAAAATTCTTAAGTTCGCTGACCTCGCCCGCCGCCCGGCGCAAGGTGTCTTTAACTTTGCCGGGCAACTGCGGAAGATCCCCGTCGCCGAACCAGGCGAGGGCCTTCAGAGAAATTATCGGGAAAAACTGGTCGCCATAAATCGCCTGCGCCGCCCCCAGCATTTCCTCCAGCGTCACTCCGGCCTGCAACAGCTCGAACACGTCCAGGTAATCCTTCGACTCGGAGCGGCTCTGGATCACCGCCATCTTGCAGCCCGCCACATCCCGCAAACTCGCCACCCGGGCCACTTTGTCCGAGGTCACTTCGGGCTCCTCCACCCGGTGGATGTTCAGCCCGAAGAACGAGAGTTTGACAGGTTCTGGCCGGTGGAGAACCACCGTCAGCGTGTTCGGAGCTTTTTGCCGAACCACAGCTTTTTGCAGGAGCGGCAAAGATGTGAGTAACTCATCAGGACTGACCGGCGCCGTTGCGAAAAAGTCAAAATCCTCGGAAACCCGGTGCCCAAGCCGCAACGCCAGCGCGGTTCCACCATACAGGACGAATTGAGCCGGGACTTGTTTCAGGTCCGGCCACAATGCGCGCTGCGCTGCTGGCAGAGGCGCGAGCTTCGGTTCAAAACTCATTTCAAAGATCGTCGAGGCATTGGCGCCTCGGGCAGGTCGAAAACGGCATGCCAATAAGCCCAGGAACGGACATCAAACACCCCGGCCTGGGCATTCAATAGCGCGTCTTTCAGCGCTTCGATGCCAAAGGCCTGCGTTACCGCTTTAACTTCTTCCCACGTGCCGAGCGTCATGACCTGCGCGAGGAACCTTCGAGGATTGCTCAGGGAAACTTCCGGTGCCTGCCACCAGAACAACTCCCTGGCCAAACACTTAAGTTCCTCATGCATGACAAATCCCTGTCAAAAACCGCCCACTGTCTAGGGGTTCTTCTTCTCGTCAACGACTTCGGCGTCGATGATAGGACCTTCATCCTTCTTGCCGCCGCTCGCGCTGCCTCCCGCCGGCTCGCCCCCGGCTGGCTCCTGCTGGCCCTTGGCAGCGCGCGCTTTCTCGCCCGCCGCTTTGTAAAGCTCGGCCGAGATGGCCTGCCAAGCCTCGTTCAGCTTCTCGTTCGCAGCGCGAATCACCGCGTTGTCGCTGCCCTTGAGGGCTTCCTTAACCTCGTTGATGGCGGCCTCCACCTTGCTCTTCTCGTTGCCGGGAATCTTGTCGGCGTTATCCTTGAGCATCTTCTCCGAGCGATACACCGCGTTGTCCGCGTCGTTGCGGAGTTCGATCTCCTCGCGGCGCTGCTTGTCCTCCTCGGCGTGCGATTCCGCGTCCTTGCGCATGCGCTCGATCTCGTCCTTATTCAAGCCGCTGCTGGCGGTGATAGTGATCTTCTGCTCCTTGCCCGTGCCCAGATCCTTGGCGCTGACGTGCAGGATGCCGTTGGCGTCGATGTCGAAGGTGACCTCGATTTGCGGCATGCCGCGCGGCGCGGGCGGGATTTCTGTCAGGTGAAACTTTCCGATCGTCTTGTTGTCGCGGGACAGCGGCCGTTCACCCTGGAGGACATGGATCTCAACGCCAGGCTGGTTGTCTGAAGCCGTGGAGAAAATTTCCGATTTCCGGGTGGGAATCGTCGTGTTGCGCTCGATCAGGCGGGTGAAGACGCCACCGAGGGTTTCGATGCCCAGAGACAGCGGCGTGACATCCAGCAGCAGGACGTCTTTAACCTCGCCCTTGAGCACGCCGGCCTGAATCGCAGCACCCACGGCCACAACTTCGTCGGGGTTCACACCCTGGTGAGGCGGCTTGTTGACCAACTTATGGGCGGTATCGACCACCTTGGGCATGCGGGTCATGCCGCCAACGAGCACCAACTCGTCAATCACTCGAGCGTCCAGCCCGGCGTCCTTCAGGCAGGCCCGGGTGGGCGTCATCGTCCGTTCGAACAAATCATCGCAAAGCTGCTCCATCTTCGAGCGGCTGAGCTTCATGCTGATGTGCTTCGGTCCGCTGGCATCCGCGGTGATGAACGGCAGGTTGATTTCATAAGCCTGCGAGCTGGAAAGCGCGATCTTGGCTTTCTCGGATTCCTCCTTGATGCGCTGGAGGGCATCGGGCTGCTTGCGCAGATCCATGGCATTCTCCCTCTTGAACTCGTCGAGGATCGAATCCATGATCCTGCCGTCCCAGTCGTCGCCGCCCAGGTGGGTGTCGCCGTTGGTGGCCTTGACTTCGAACACGCCGTCGCCGATCTCCAGAACTGAAATGTCGAATGTGCCGCCGCCGAGGTCATAGACCGCGATCTTCTCGTCCTTCTTCTTGTCGAGCCCGTAGGCCAGGGAGGCCGCGGTGGGTTCGTTGATGATGCGAAGGACTTCCAGGCCGGCGATGCGGCCAGCGTCCTTGGTAGCCTGGCGCTGAGAGTCATTGAAGTAAGCCGGCACAGTAATGACCGCTTGAGTGATGGTTTCCCCCAGCCGCATTTCGGCATCAGCCTTCAGCTTCGCCAGGATCATGGCGGAGATTTCAGGCGGGCTGAATTGCTTGGGTTTTCCATCCACTTCCACTTCCACGTAGGCATCTCCATTCGGACCAGAAACCACTTTGTAGGGGACGCGCTTCCGCTCTTCTTCCACTTCAGTGAACTTGCGGCCCATGAAACGCT
>Ga0184628_10001060_pt1 | contig 13843 bp, 13 predicted proteins | sample PLM4_5_b1_FD_133149 | JGI IMG/M metagenome (GOLD analysis project Ga0184628, IMG submission 133149) | Groundwater sediment microbial communities from an aquifer in East River, Colorado, USA - PLM4_5_b1 | ecosystem: Environmental > Terrestrial > Soil > Riparian zone | place: USA: East River... | reverse complement strand
GTTGCCGTACTCGGTAATGCTCAGGGTGCCCTGACGGATGCGGAACTGCGTCTGCGGCATCTCAGCCAGCTCGTTGAGCTGTCCGCCACCGGTTTCGACGCGAGTAAAGACGTTCCAGTTGAAATCCTCGCCGGCATGCAGTCCCTTCTCGGTCGCGTCCTTCGCGTCACAGAACTGACGGAATTTGACCGTGGGGAGCAAGTCCATGCGAAGCACGTCGGAAAGCTGATCCGAATACAGGAAGCCACCAAGGGCATCGACATTCCAAACCTGACCGCTCATTGTGTTTGCCTCATCGCGAGTTAGTAGGGTAGACCGCGTGCCCTTCGCATCTGCTCCACAAAGCCGGACTTCGACTTCGGTGCTTCAACTACGGGCGCATGTGATACAGTTCCGGAAATTGCTGGCGGGAGCTGTCGCTTGCGATCTACCACTTCCTGTCGCGGATGAGGGGTCTCGTCTTTGACGGACCTTGCGGCTTGGCGACCAATGTCCGTCAGGCGACGGTGTTGGTTCTCAGGAAGTGCCTTGAGGCGATTGAACTCGTCCAAGGTCTTCGTGCGAAGCGCGCTATCTGCGAGGATGTCTCCGAAGTTCTCGGCCATGTAGGCGTTGAGTTCGTCGATTCGTGGGTCGATAGGCTTGGCATCCACCGGCTGTGCCGGGGCTGGCGCTGCGGAACTCTGGATGAGTTCTGCGGCTCGACGCGCGACTTCTTCGGGATCGACTTTATTCGGTTGGGGCCGAGCTTGCAGTTTGGCGATTGCCTCACGTGCGCGCTTCGGGTCTCCCGAATACAGGTCAGCCACAATGGCGTCTGCGTCAGCCTCGTTGCCAGCATCGTCCCGGGGGATGGATGCGGGGGCGGCCGTGCTTGCCGTCCCGGCGCTTGCGCGCTGCTGTTCCAGTGCAAGGCGATCTGCGTCTAGCTTCGCTCGGTCGGCCCTGTTACTGGCCTCGGTTGCTGCTGCTATTCTCAGTCGCTCATCGGCGGCGCGAAGTTTCTGGTAGGCCACTAGGCCGCCTGCTTCGTCCACGTCATCACGAGGAACCTCGAACTCTAGTCCGAGTACCTTTACTTTAACACGTTCCGGGAGGTCGGCAACGCCCTCGGCATTGACCCGCTCAGACTCGTTTAAACTTGCTTCACGCTGCACGGGCTCGCGGCGCTCGATGCGCTCGCGGTTGGTGTCGAAGTGGTCGCCCCGGTCCAGCTCGTTCTTGCTGGAGCCCTGATCCATCTCGTGGTCCAAGGCATCGGTGATGTTGGCGACATCCGGGTGCTGCTCCTTCTCCTTGGCGATGCGATCTTCGCGCACGCTCTTGGACTTGTTGAAGAGGAGCTTGCGACCGGCGAACGGATCGTTCTTGATCGGCGCAGGAGACTTACCGTCATCGAGCACGGCCTCGCCAGTCTCGGTGAGGTCGACCTTGGACTTGTTGTCCTCGGCGATCAGGGTCTTGTCGGTCTTCTCGTTTTCGTCGCTCATGAGGGTAAATCCCGGGCTCTACCAATTGGTAGCCGGGATTTTACCCCTTACTCACGCGGGATCAAGAATCGGGCCGATCCTGCTCCATGATCTCGATGGCTGTGCGGCCGGCGTGAACCATCTCGTTGAGCATGGTAATGATGCCACCAGCGACGCGAGCCTCGAAGTGCAGGGCGACTGCTTCCTGCGATGTCAGGTCTGGCAGGACCAGCAGCTTGGAATAGTTCTCCCTGATGATGGCCTCGCATCGAAGGACCATCTCCGCCATGACGCGGGACACTTCGTCCTTGCTGGCGACACCGGCCATGAGCTTGCCGGCGGCGACGCCGAGAATGTACTGGCGCAAGGTGTCGCCCTTCTCAGCCCGGTCATCGTCCGTCTTCTTCATAACTTGTTGCAGGGCACCCGGTAGGTGCCCACGGTAGCCGTCGAGTTTATCAGCCATGTCGCTTCCAGCTCTTGGTGTGGATGTTGTAGTCGGCCAACTCGCGCTTCAGGTCAGCCAGCACCCATGGGGTGATGCCACTGTCGCGAAGGTTGCCGACGAGTAGCAGGGCCATCCGGGCCGCGTTATTCCGCACGGCCTTCTTCATGGTCTCGTGCTCGTTGAGGGCATCCCTGATCGCATCGAACGCATTGCTCATTGCGTTGCTCCTGTGATCGCGTAATCCCTGCACGAGTCGATCTGGTCGGCGCTTGGGAGATGCGTCAACTCGATGCATTGATCGAACAGCGTCACGTACATTAGCTGGTCGAGTCGCGGCATGGTGATGTCATCCACCACGCCGACACTGCCGACTTGGCAGAGCAGGGCCGCCACTAATGCAAAGGCAACCAGCACGATGAAGGTGACAAAGGCTTTCCATGGCCACGGCATATCCTTGTCGTCGTGCGCCACGTCAGCCCCCTTCGAGCCCGGACAACGAGAGCTGGTCTGACTTCACTTCTTCGGCCCACGGCACTTCGCTGTCGTGGTCTCCGATCAGCTCGCCCTTCTCGGAATCGAAGATCGGGGTGCCGTTGCGCGTGAGGTTGACGATCTCTTCGAGAGATAGCTCCTCGGCTTCGAGACTCTTGGCGTAGGCGCGCTTTGCACCTAGCTCGGTACTGGCGGCGATGTAGGCCAGATTGCGCTTGCTCGGATCGGTGACGCGGAATACACGCTGCTTGCTCATGGCTTGCTCTCTTGGTTGGATGGATGCGCGGGCGGTAGGAGCGACGGAACCTGCCTGATCTGTCTACCGGCTTCGCTTGGGTCTGACTGTACTCCCGACCCCCGCGCTTTGTTCTGTGGGGTTGACATTAGGACAAAAAAATCCCCGCGTCAAGCGGGGATTGAGACTAGATGGACCACCCATCAGAAAGTTGTCTGGAGCTTGGAATGGACCGCGCCGCTGTGGCATGGTTGCCCATTTCTCTCGCAGCAGGCAGTGGGTCGCGACCCTACACCGGATTCGCTCGCCCATTCGGGCCTCGGGCTATGCTGCGTGTATCCAAGCGCTATCTTTATATCACAACTTGGTCACTGTAACACTGGTCACGGTGCCAACGAAAGAGCCGTCTGCGCGCAGGTTGATCGCATCCTGATCCGCATTGGCCACGAGGTCAACCGAGTAGCTGCCGCTCGCGCTGTAGGCCGAGCTGTTGACCACTGCGTTTAAACCACCAGACAGGCGAATGGTGAGCGAGCCGGCCGACCGCGTCATGGTGAACGCGATGCGATAGGTTGCGCCGCCTTCAAACAGCAATGAGTGGTAGAAGTTCGCCGCACTGCCCGGGGCAATCGCTACCGTGGCCGCGTTACCAGTGATCGCCCACTTGCCCGCCGTACCGTTCATCCAGTAATCGGTGGTGGCGAACTGCGGGTTCTGGATCAGGTTGTAGCCAACCGGCAGAAGCTCCAGCGAGTAGTCGTCGAACGAGGCGCTGGTCACCGTGCTGGAGACTCGCGCGCCCACCAAGTTGTTGCCGGTCTTCGCACGCAGCACATGCCAGTAGGTCTGGGCGATGCGGAACGGCGGGCTGACGGAGGCAGAGGCACCGCCGATCAGGCGCACCGACATGTCGGCCTCACCGCTCGATGCGGTGACGGTGACCTTGGCGAGGTAGTCGCGGCCCACGACCAGCGTCGGCTGGCTCTGGGACAGGTCGGAGGTCGAGCCGGACACGTGGGTTGCCACGCCGCTGCCGATGCTCCAGCCGGTTCCCTTGGTCCAGTCCGAGTCCGCTGCGAAGTCGCCGTTGGTGATGAGCTGCTCGGCCGCGAGCTGGCGAACCGAGATGGCGTCGAACGACATGGAGCCCGCACCGGAGATGCGGAAGTTGTTGTTGCCGCTGGCGGCCACGATGTCGTAGTGCTTCTGGCCGTTGGAGCGAATCTCCTGAGCCACCACGGGCGTTCCGCCTGTGAAGGATACGGCGCATGCGTCGGAGCCCGTGTAGCCGCTCACGGTCAGCAGGACGCGGTACGTGTTGCCGGTGATGAGGCCAACCAAGGCCTGATCGAGGTTGCCGTCCACGCCGCCGGAGTGAGTCGCCACGCCGCTCGCGATAGCCCAGCCCGTGCCGAGCGTCCAGCTCGATGCATCGTCGAAGCCACCGTTGAGCAGGCGCTCTGCACCCGCGCCGCCCGCAGGCTGCGAATAGGTGTTGAGGACCGCGTTGTCGAACGTAGCGTTCAGGGCCGCGTTGCCGAGCAATTCCACAGACGTGGAGCCGCTGGTCGGGACGATGTCGACTTCCTTGTAGCCGGTGCCGGAGATGGTGCCGGATGCCACCGTGGTGCCGCCCGTGATGCGGAACTGGAACGAGCCAGCCGACATGCTGTCGACGGTGACGCCGAAGCGGTAGGTCGCACCGATGTTGAGCGTCACGGTCTGGGACAGGGAGGTGGAGCCTGCGTCCGGAACTCGCACGGCCTTGCCGCCAGCGATGGTCCAGCCCGAGCCCTTGGTCCAGTCGGTATCAGCGGCGAATGCACCGTTGTCGAACAGGTCCGTGGTCGGGTCGACCGGGTCGAACGGATCGGACGTGGCCGGGGTGCCTGCGCCGGCTGCGTTGGTCGCGGTCACTTCGCAGCGATAGTTCTTCGCGAAGTTGCCGACCGAGTGCGTGTTGTTGCCAGACGAGCCCACGTTGGTCCAGATCGGACCCGGGTCTTCACGCTGCCACTGGTACGCGAACGAGGAAGGCGTGTTGGTCCACGTGCCGGTCGTAGCCGTCAGGATCGATCCGTTCTGCGAGATCGTCGGCAGGACGGAGTTCACCGGGACGCCGCCGGGTTGCGCGGCACCGACATAGGCCCACGTCGGCAGGCCAGCCATCATCGCGTAGCTGTCGAGCCCACCACTGAACTCTGCAGCCCAGACGACCTTCAGGCCGTCGCGGCTGATCGTGCCATGGGGCTCCGTCCAATACTGGCCAGACTGGTAGCCGGCGAGGGTATGGGCGACGCGCAGATGGCGCGGGCTCGTATCCGTCAGCTCCTGCAGGAAGACCATGTTGTCGCGCCACGTGCTCTCGGTCTCCGTCTGGTACATGGAGAACAGCACCCAACCCGGCTTGCCCTGCGTGTTGCACGAGGACACGTGCCCGCCATGGCCGCCAGCGTAGAGGTCGAACAGCTCCACGGCAACGCCAGTGCTGACGATGCGGTAGAAGGTCATGCCGTCCGTGACATCGGGCATGCGCGAGCCGGTGTACTGGAAGCCCACGAAGACATCGTTGCCCGCCGTATCCACGGCCATCTCGCTATGCGCACTGGTGCAATGCACCTGCACGAACGAGTTGAGGTCACGCGGATAGCAGCGCGATCCACGCTGTACCGTCAGGCCAGCAGCGGCGCACTGGGACATCGTCAGCGAGGCCTCGAACGAGGATACGTTGATGTAGTTGCCGGTGGGCGACATCGTGACGTTGTTGGGTGCGGAGCCCGTCATCGCGCGTGCAGCGACGATGGTGTCGTTCTGCATGTCGTAGACGCAGATGCCCAGCCACGTGCTGCCGTTGTAGACGCCGAAGCCCCAGAAGCGACCGTCATCTGACGGACGGCCTTCGCCACCCGTGTAAACAGCAGTCGCCGAGCCCATGCCGTACGCCGCCAGTCGACCGACCAGCGAGAACTTCTGCGTCACGGCACCGGAGATGATGTCGTACTCGTAGAAGGTCAGGCCGCCTGCGACGCCCGGGGCGAAGATGATGCGGTTGGGGTTGGTCGCGGACCAGTGGGTCTCGCCCGGGGAACGGGGGAACGTGGTGTTCGAACCCATTGCGCCCGTGCTGTTCGAGTTCAAGGTCATGTGACCCGGAACACGCGCGAAGGTCTGTGCGTCGTAGCAGAAGAGGTAGTCCGCCGAGTTGATGAGCATGTAGCGCGTGCCGTCGCAGTTGAACATCTGCTTGCGGGCATACTCGTGGCGGAGCTTGGTATCGGTTCCCGGCATGTCGCTGGCCTGAGCCATGCGATACACGCGAGTGCCAAGGACGGATTCGACGTAGCTCGGGCTCGCGTAACCTGTCGACTTGGCCGGCAGGGTCTGCGCGGGCGTAGCGATGAAGGTCGTGCCCTCGTCCAGCTCGAAGTCCGATGCATAGAACGGATCGAAGCTGATCGCGGCCGGCGTACCGTAGGCCCAAGAGGGCAGGCCCACCATGTGCGAGATCGGCGGCTGGCCGGAGAACTTGGCGGCCCAGATGACCCTGAGGCCAGAGCGGTCGCAGGTGGCGTGCGGCTCGGCCCAGTAGTCGCCGGAGGACCAGCCCTTGCGGGTATGGCAGACACGAAGGTGACGCGCGCCCGAAGCCTTCAGCTCCTGCAGCATCACGACGCCGTCGCGCCACGTCGCTTCTGCAGCAGACTGGTAGGTCGAGAAGACGACCCAGCCCGGGTGTCCCGGCGAGCAGCAGGACGACACGTGGCCGCCTTCTGCACCGTCGTACAAGTCCCAAATCTGCACCGCGACGCCGTCGTTGAGTCGACGGTAGAAGGTCCAGCCGTCCTCCACGTCGGGCATCAGGCTGCCGCTGTAGTTGAAGGACACGTACACGTCATTGCCCACGTCATCCACAGCCATCTCGGCATGGAGCGAGGTACAGTGAACCTGCACGAACGTGGTCAGATCGCGCGAGTAGCAGCGCGTGCCGTACAGGCTGTTGATGCCGGCGTTGCGGCAGGCCGTCAGGCTCATGCCGGTGACGAACGCACCGACCATCAGCCAGTTGCCATTGGGCGACATGGTCAGGCTGCCCGGGGTATTGCCACCCGTGCAGGCGCGGGCCGCGATGATCGTATCGGTCTCGCGGTCGTAGGTCATGATGCCAAGGAAGGTCGAGCCGTTGCGCACCGAGAAGCCCCAGTAGCGCCCGTTGTCCGAACAGCGGCCATCACCCTCGGTCGTCACTCGCGTGGCCGAGCCCATGCCGAATGCGGCAAGGCGACCCACGAACGAGAACGCGACGGAGGAAGTGTTGGTTGCCGTGTTGTAGGCATAGAAGACGAGCCCGCCGGCCACCTGATCGTGCGTATGGAACACGATATCGGGGTTGGTCGGATGCCAGTTCATCTCGCACGGATCGCGCGGGAAGGCAGTGTTCACACCGATTGCGCCGGTAGCGTTGGCGCTCACCGTATTCGCACCGGGGATCAGGGCAAAGGTGGACGCGTTGAAGCAGAAGAAGTAGCCGGAGCTGTTCTTCATCAGCACCTTGGTGCCGTCACAGTTGAAGGCCTGCTTGCGTGCGTACTCGTGACGCAGGCTGGCATCGGAACCCGGGAGATCGGCCGCGTCGAGCATGCGGTAGATGCGCGTGCCGAAGCGCTGGTCGATGTAGCTTTCATCGGCATAGCCGGTCGACTTGGCCGGGAACGATTCGGCCGGCGTGCTGTAGAACGTGTCGGTGTCGTCCAGCTCGAAGGTCGGGTTGTAATACTGGTCGAACGGGCCTGCATTGACCACGGGCACCGAAGGCGTGACCTGATTCGAGACACCACTGGGCGTGCTCGTACCAATCGCGTTGGATGCGGTGACGGTGAACGTGTAGCCGATGCCGTTGGTCAGGCCAAGCACGGTGAGCGGGCTGTTGGGGCCAGACGCAGTGAGGCCACCGGGATTGGCGGTGACGACATAGCCGGTGATCGAGAGTCCACCGTTGGACGCAGGCGCAGTAAACGAGACCTGAGCCAGCGCATTGCCTGCAGTTGCAGTGCCGATGATCGGCGCACTGGGCACGGTAGCCGGGACGAACGCAGCAGACGCGGCAGACGCAGGGCCCTCGCCGACCGAGTTGGTGGCGGTGACGGTCGCGGTATAGCTCGTGCCGTTGACGAGGCCGGTCGCCACGATGGGCGAGGAGCCACCGGAGAAGGTCAGGCTTCCCGGGCTCAAGGTCACGGTGTACGAAGTGATGGAAGCGCCACCGTTCGAGGTCGGCGCGGAGAACGCGATGCTGGCCTGCGCGTTGCCGCGCGTGCCCACAACATTCAGCGGCGGACCCGGAACAACGGTCGGGGTATTGGGGGTGACGGAGTTCGAAGCAGCGGACGCAGGGCTGGTGCCGATGGCATTGACGGCCTGAACCGTGAAGGTATAGGGCACGCCGTTGGTCAGGCCGGCAACCGTAACCGGGCTCGCGCTGCCGGAGCCGGTGAGGCCACCCGGGGACGAGGTAACGATGAAGCTCGTGATCGGGCTGCCGCCAGTTCCTTGCGCGGTGAACGTCACCGATGCCGACTGGTATCCAGCCGTGGCCGTACCGATGAGCGGCGCGGCCGGCGCGGTGGGAGACGGGCCGGGTCCACCACCACCCGGAGGCTGCGGCGGCTTCTTGCGACCGTCAGGCGTGGGCTTGGCCGGATTGAAGATGCTCCCGAAGAACCTCATTACGGCGACCCCGTGACTTCAACCCCGACCGGAATGTCCGAGCGCACGCGGCGGATGCCATAGGTGCCGGGGACAAACAGCGCCCCGTTCTCCACGAGGGTGTTCCAGTCGCCCTGCACCAGAATCTGGTACTGGTTCGCGGTAGTCTTGACCGCGATCTGGAAGACAGAGCCCGCAACCGGGGTGCCTACTGCGGCATCCTGAAACGGGAAGATGCCTCGCGTGGTGCTACCCACCACAACATCGGCAAAGTCCGAATCGTCAGACCCGGCGGCAATGAGAACGGACATGGGCTAATTCCTATGTGATGGGAGCGCGGGCTTCAATTTTGGATTGTAGCATAAACCGTGCCAACGTCCAGAACGGCCCGATGAACAAGGGTCACGCGATCTTGGTGAGGCGAACGAACGTGCTGCCGGCCAGCAGCGTGGTCAGGGAGTTGATCTCGCACCCATACCACAGCTCAAGGTTGCCGGATACGGTCACGGTGATGGTGCCTTCGATGACCATGAAGAGGTCGGCATTGATGGTGTCTATGTTGCCGATGGTGCCCATGTCGCCAGCAGTGGTAGTGAACGCTCGCGAGCCGCCGCCGCCCATGATGGTGGGGACTACCGTGGTCTGTCCGTCCATGGCCGTGGTGCCGCCCGAATCAATCGCGGTGGAGCCGCTGGTGGGCATGCGCAGCAACGCGTTGAAGTGCGTCGCGGTTCCGGTGAAGTTGATGCCAGCCTTGGGGCTATTCGATGCGGACGCACATTGAAACTGGATGAAGTATTCAAACAGGTACACGCCCGTCGCGAGCGTCTTGTCCAGCTCCGTGACCTTGGTGCCGGTCGTGGTGGAGTTGGTGTAGTTGTTGGCCAACGCGGTGATCGACTGCGCGCCATTGGCCGCAGCAGTGAGTCGGCCCTGTTGGTCGACAGTGATGCTCGCGTTGACGTAGCTGCCCGGGGTGACCGCCGTGTCGGCAAGCTCGGCTGCACCCACTGCATCTGCAGCGATCTCGGTAGCGAACGATCCAGTGCCAGCGCCAGTGACATCACCAGTAAGCGTGATGGTCTGGTCGCCGCTGTTCGTGCCTGTCAGGCCCAAGTCTGTCTTTAGCGTGGCGAGCGTTTGTACTTCCGGTGCGCCATCGCCTGCGGTCTTACGGTAGAAAACGGTCGCAGTTGCCACGTTGGCTTGCTTGGCCAGCGTGATCGCGGCAGGGTCTACGGTCCACGTAGCTCCAGATGCCGTGACGGTGATATCGCCCTTGTCCCCGTCGATGTCCGAGATGGTGGCGATGAGCTGCACACCCGTATGGTTCGCGCGATCCAGAAGCGTTGCATCCGGGCTGTTCGCGGTCGCACCGTCCTCCACGTTGAGGATCGAGCGCACCTGAGTTGCAGTCAGGTCTTGCGCCTCACCCGTGGTGCCGGCTCGTCCCTTGATGGTTTCCCCGGGCATGACCGCGAGGATCGGATTGGTCACCGAGCCATTGATGAAGTCAGCCGTGCCATGTACATGGACATCTTCCGCCTTCGAGTCCAGCGTTCCCTGCAGGCCACTGACCATGGAAACGCTCAGGGCATTGGACGCGATGGAGGTAGGGAACGTGACGTTGACCGACCCATCGAATGCAACCGGTGTTGATGTCACCACGCCAGTCAAGGAGAAGTTGCGCGCGGTCTGCAGCGTCGTGGCTTGCGTTGCCACCGCTGCGGTAGCTGCCACGCCGGAGATATTGATCGGCCACGTGCCAGTCGCGCCCACACCATTGAGTGGCGCGTACGTGTTGAACTTGGCGATCAGGTCGCCTTGCGAGTTGATGCTGCCGCCGATGAAACCCCATGCAAGCTGGCTCGTGGTGACGTAGCCACTGAGCAGGGAGATGAGGTCGCCTTGGTTATTGATGTCGCCACTGATCGCGCCCCATGTCGCTGCGCCGCCACCGGCTCCACCGTAGTCGTAGATTTGCCCTACTACTTTCTGGTGGACCGTGCTCACAGCGAGCCTTCCATGTCGAGCCCGCTCGGCGAGTCTGCGTACACTCTGCGTACCGCGTAGGTGCCGGGGCTACCGATCACGCCCTCGTCCTTCAAGTCCCACACGCCCATGGACTTCAGGTGGTAGTAGACGCCGTCGCTGCCCTTCTGCGCGAACTCGTACTCGGCCTTCGACGCATTGCCGATGTCGAAGAACTTGCGCGGCCCCACCGTGATGGTGAACTCCGCCCAGTCCGACTGTACCGTTCCCAATGGAATAATGTTCGACATGGTTTAAACACTCATTTCTTCGGTGGTTGCCACGGGCTTTGCGACCAATGCCCCGGGCTTGCGCCAGAGGGGATGACGAGTTCGAGCTGCTCCGCCTGCAGCGTGGTGGTGCCAGCTCCCGGCACGTCGACCAGATACCCCACTCGGCCGAACCAGAGCCCGCTCATGATGCTCTTCCCTATTACGATACCCTCTCTCCCGATCCAAAGCTTGCGCGTGTGCGGCATGGCCAACATGCTCTTGATCCGCACGCGCTGCCCGGTCTCGAATACCGGGGTGGGCTTGATCGGGCCGGCGAGGTCAAACATGGCGGCGTCTCTCCGCGTCCTTGACCAATGAGCGTTCGCAGTGATCCTTCTGGATCGCGTTGAGCATCTGGTACACCGTCATGGCAACGCAGCTCGTGCCGCGATGCTTGGCGACGCGAGTGGAGATGGTCTCGGACGGGTGACCGAACAGGACGATAGTGTTTAAACACATGTCCAACGAGACCGCGACGTTCACCAGATACTGGGACAGTTTCATCCCTCTGCCACCTCTTTGAACTCGCTCAAAGCTTCCACGTTGAACGACATCTGGTGGTAGATGTCATTGTTGTCACGCCATTCGACAATGACGGCAGTGAAGTGACCCACAACGGTCACGGGAAATTCGTTGTTCATCACTGTCACTTTGTCGCCTTCTTTCGGTATGTTCTTCATCCTTCTGCTCCCGGTATCGCGCCGTAATCGCCGCGTGAAATAACGCCTGCTTCGTCTCCTGCCATGTCCGGTGCCCCGGTGGCCATGTCGACGGACTCTCCGCCCCCCGGAATCTCGCTGGGAGCCACTGCGCCGCTCGCTGGGCTGCGCAGGTTATTGATGAGCTGCTGCACGCCCGGGGGTGTGGCATCGGGCACAGCGGCCTTCTGCTTGGCCTCGTTGCCCTTGGCGGCCCGCTCTTCCTTGCCCACCTCGCGGTCGGCTTCCACGTTCTGCTGCTCCATCTGCATGCCCTGCACCTGCAGGGCGAACTCACGCTCGGCCATCTGGATCGTGTGGCTCAGGGCCTCACGCTGCATGTACAGCTCCTGCTTCTCGCGCTCGGACTTGGCGAACATGATCCGCAGCTCGATCATCTTCAGCTCGCCCTTGCCGCGCTCCACGAGGAACTTGGTCTCGTTGTTGATCTGGGCAAGACGCTCGGCTCCTGCCTGCTTCATCTCGGCCAGCCTGATCTGCGTCTCCTGATTGATCTGGGCAATCTGTATCTTCGACTGGTCGTTGCCGCCCTGCTCCAGCATCTGGCGGAGCTGTGCGTTCTCGTCCGTCACTCGCTTGAGTTCCCCGCCCTCGCCTTCCTTCAGCGTCGGGAAGAACCGCGATGCATCCGGGTAGCCCAGCGCACCCCACACCTCGTTCAATATGGCGCTCTTGTTCGAGCCCTGCATCAGCATCGGGTCTACCTGTTGCGTGACGCCTACGCCGATCTGGATGCGACGGATACGCGATTCGGAATTGGTCGAGCCATATCCCACGTTGACGATCACGCTCATCGGGGTCTTCAGTGAGCGGAACACAGCATCGGCATCCATCTTGAGCTTGTCGCCTACGATGGTGGCGATGGAGCGATCTGTCTCCCACAGGCATATCAGGTCCAGCACATGGGACAGCACGGGCTCCACCCATGTCTCGGTGAACGTGCGCACGGAGAACTCTGCTACCTCGTTCGCGTTGTTGGCGATCAGCTCCATGCCACCAACGGTCTCGTTCATTTGCCTGTTGCCCTGCACCTCACCGGACTGGAATGTACCCAGTAGATCGGACATCTCTTGGCTCAGGAGATTGTGCTCCTCGAACGATCCCTGCCCTACCTCTGGCGCGCGGTCCCACTTGATGTCGGTGGCCGGGTTGTTCGACTCCACAACGCTACCCGGGACGAAGCGCACCAGTGCCTCGGTGTCGACGCCTGCACCTCTACGGGTGAAGTAGCGCCCGATGGTGGCCATCTTCGTGCCGTCTGCACGCATGTTGGCCATCTCGTTGATTTCTTCCTGCACCGGCTTGGCCATCTGCACTTCGCCGTCAGGGTACGGGTTGTGCGCTTCGACGACGGTGTAGCCCCACTCGTAGCCGCGATACCCACGCGGGTCCAGCTCGGACAGCGGCATGGGCTCGGTCAGCATGATCTCCGTGCCGATGGTGAGGTAGACGTAATCCTCGCCCTCGATACGCACGATGTTCTTGTGAATCCAGATAGTCTCGTATTCGTTGATACCCGGGCGCTGGTCGTAACGATCCTGCCTGTTGCCCTCGCGTGTCTGGCGAATCGAATCCCACTCTTGACGCGATCCGGACATGAGCTGCTGGTTCGATACCTCGCGCCATTTGTAGACCGAGTCTTGTGCGATCATCTCGCGCACCCGGCCAATGGTCATCGGCATCAGCTCGATCAGGTAATCCGAACTCTCGATGGGATCGGTCCAGTCGCAGTTGGGCGCGATGCGAAGATTCTCGCAGGGGATGATCGTGACCTTGGGCCGGTCGGCCACGATGCGCGTGGTGGAGTCGCCCTCGGCATAATACTGGCGCGCAATGCGATGGTCCCACTCGGTCTTGCTGACCACGAATCCCTGACGCTCGGCATCTTGGTATGCGCCGATCACCGTCATAAACCAGTTCATCGCCTTGGGCTGCTTCAGGCGGTAGTCGAGCACGGCCTGCTGCACCTTGGTCGCTGCAATATGCGCGTCATCACCCTCGTTGAGCGGCAGGACGGTCACGATGTCGTTGGTAGCGAAGAAGGCCTTGCCCACTTGGGCTTCCTTCTTACGCATGGCGCTGCGAATCTTGGGGCGGAACAGGCGGCTGCGCTTGGCGAATGAGGGCAGATTGTACTTGCTGCCCGCCGGATGCTTGGACCGGTACAGGTCCATGTTCTCTTCGATCACCTTGCGCAGGTTACCGTCGAAGAAGTCGGTGGAGGTTCGATAGGCCTGCTGGGCTGTGAGTAACCATGCGCCGTCGCCGCGATTACCGTCACTGCGGGACAGGTTCTTGTCTTGCGCGTAGAACTCGGCCATCTGGCTGGCCGTGGATGGCATCTCAGCCTGTACCGCCGGCAGCTCGCGCCCCTCTACAGCGCCTTCGAGCTTTCGACTGGAGTCTGGAAACTGACGGGACATGGGCAGAGTTACCAGTCGAAGGGGTATTCAGACGCGGATTATATCACGCCT
>Ga0184628_10001059_pt1 | contig 13856 bp, 15 predicted proteins | sample PLM4_5_b1_FD_133149 | JGI IMG/M metagenome (GOLD analysis project Ga0184628, IMG submission 133149) | Groundwater sediment microbial communities from an aquifer in East River, Colorado, USA - PLM4_5_b1 | ecosystem: Environmental > Terrestrial > Soil > Riparian zone | place: USA: East River... | reverse complement strand
GAGAAATTCTAGCGCGGGAACGATACTCCATTGGGTCTCGAAGGATCACAGCGCTGACCAGATTGGCAATATTCCCGGAGTAAGAAATGTCCGCGCGGATCTGACCAATCTCCCGCCTAACCTCGGATTCGACGTCTAGCCGGGAGTGTAAACGAGCCACTGCGAGCCAAGTTTCTCGGAGGTGTTCCATGCTATCGAACAAAGTCAGTGAGATTATGGCAACCGATCTGGCATCGGCTTCCGCCTCAAGCACGGTTCATGAAGTCATCGAGCAGATGGTCGCCCGCGATGTCGGACGGATCATCATTATTCGCGACGATCTCCCAGTGGGGATTTTTACCGAACGGCATGTGCTCAAACATATCGCCAATAACAAACTCGATCCGCAGCGCACCTCGGTGGACAAGGTCATGACCTCGCCGTTTCGCGCGGTTGCTCAAGACACCCGTATTGTCGATGCATTGGGCGAGATGATCAAAGGGAAAATTCGCCACCTTCAGGTGCTTGGCACGAGGGATAACATTGTCGGGATTATTTCCATGCGGCGAATTCTCGAAATCGCCGTGGAGCTCGGTCATGATCAGGGCGAAACCAAAACCATTGGCACCATCATCACACAGGCACCATTATCGATGGAGGAATCACAATCGGTCTGCGACGCCGTCGAACTCATGAATCGACGAGCCGCGGGTGCCGTCGTCGTGACCTCGGCGCTGAAACCAGTCGGCCTCTTTACCGAACGCGATGTTTTGAATCGGGTTGTCGCCAAGCGGCTGGACGGGGCAAAGACGCTGCTGAAACAGGTCATGACGTCCCCCTTGATCGCCATGCCGGTCACCGCCCTGGTCGGACAAGTCCTCGGGGAAATGTATCGCCGGGATATTCGCAATATGCCGATCATCGGTGAAACGGATCAATTGGCCGGCTTGGTTTCGATGCCAGACGTCTTGCAGTACGCGCGCGCCTTCGATATCGACGAAGAAGTTCGGCGCACGTGGAAGGACATCCGCAACTTCTACGACTCGCAGGATAATTATACGCCGGGATAAGCGCCAGGGGCGCTCGTGTAACAGCGTGAGCGTCTGAGACTGAATTTTTGAGATTTCATCAGTGACGCAGAGTTGTTGGGTCTGACAGCCAAGCCGCAATCAATCGCGGAAATGCGGGATGACGCTTTTGGCGAAAGCGTCAACCGTTTCATTGTAGACGGTGCGCGCCGGGGTGAGCATCAAATGTTCGACACCGGCGGCCTTTAGTTCTTCGATGCGCTCGATGCATTCCTTTGGGCTTCCCGCGATGGAGAAGCGCTGAATCAGATAGGCGTTCACGAGATCTGGGTCGACGCGGTCTTCCATCGGCTTCATGACATCGAAGCCGGCCATGAAACGCTTGATGCCGTCGAGTTCTTCCGATGGAACAGTTTCGTAGGTGAAGCGAAAATTATGGTGGGCGCGGTTGGCCAGGCGGTTGCGGACGATCTTGCGCGCTTTGTTGCCGTCTTCGTCGACGCAGAGCATGCCGGCGGCGATGACTTTGATTTCTCCCTCTTGCCGTGCCGCTTCTTCGGCGCCTTCGCGGATCTTCTGTTTCGCCCAATTATAGACGCGCAGATCGAAGCCGGTGCCGAGGATCACACCGTCGGCGCTGCGGCCGGCGAGCTGCAAGCCTTTGGGGCCTTCGGCGGAAACATAAATCGGCGCCGGCTGGTTGATCTTGAAGCCGATACCGACTTTGCCGGTGGAAAAGATTTCGGCATTGCCGCGCACCAGATTCCGAATGGTTTTGATGCCGACTTCAAAATCTTTCATCGGCATGGCTTTCAAGCCTTGAGTGTAGACCGGGCCATCGCCGGTGCCGAGACCCATGATGGCGCGGCCTTTGGAAATCTCATTCAGTGACGCGGCCGCGCCGGCGATGACGGTGGGGTGGCGGAAAATCATATTGGTGACGGCGATGCCCAGTAATACGCGCTGGGTCAGCATGGCGCAGCTCGCCAAAGTTTGAAAGGAGTCGATGGAACTCAGATGGCTCTCGCCGAGAAAGATGCCGTCCCAGCCCAGCTCCTCGGCGCGCACGGCGCGCTTATGGATTTCGTCGATATTCTTAACCCCGCCGTGCAGGCTGTGAATGCTGAATTTCATTTCGGTCGCTCCGGAGACGCCCAGGCCGCAATGCGCGGAGAATAAGGGTGAAAAATCATTCTAAGAATTTTTATCTTTTCCCTGCGAAACTGTCGCCCTTGCGTCTTGGCAAAAGGAATTTCCGAATCCGAGTGCTTGCCAGATTTGGATCTTTTGCACGACCCGCGCAAATGGTGAGCTATAGCAATGCAAAGGGCGCAAAAAAGGCGCGGCTCGCTTTGCTGTAATCGGATCATTCATTGGGAGAGAATTGCATCAGACCGCATCCCGTTGCCCAGGGTGCAACCGGCTCGTAGGCGATCAATTCGGCTTTCCAGCTTTGCACCGCTCCGGCCAGGGCGATCCAGGTTCTGATTTCGTGGCCGCCGGAGCCGGCTTCGCTATTGATCTCGTCGTGGGTGTAGGCGGTCAATTGATGGTGATCGCCGGTGATTAAATTATCCAGGAACTTTTTGTCGAAAGGTATATTGATCCGGCCATGCTGCGCTTCGCCGGGCCAGTGGGATAGGCCGCCGGTGGCGATCAGCGCGATTTTTTTTTCACTTTGCTGCAGAACCTTGCCAAGAAATTCGCCGAAGGCGAAGCAGCGTTTTGCCGTTGGCATCGGGGGTGTCAGGGCGTTGATGATCACCGGCACTACCGGCAGCGCCATGTGAGGATTCAAAAAATGCAGCGGCAAAAACGTCGCGTGGTCGAACAGGAGTTCGTCGGAAAACAGCGGGTCGAAGCCGCTGTCGAGGCAGGCGTCGATCAATTCCGCCGAGAGTTTAGCATCGCCGGGGACGCGGGCTTTGGGGATGCGCAGCCACTCTTCAATCGGCCCGTCGTAGTGGTTGGCGCGGCCGATGCAGAAGGTCGGCATGCTGTTGAGAAAAAAATTAGCCCAATGCTCGACGGTGAGCGCGACGATAGCGTCCGGCTTCGAAGACGCCAGCCGTTCGCCCAGCATGCGGTAGCTGCCGAGAAAGTTTTCCGACTGTTCCTTGGGCGCGGCTTCGGTCCAGGCGGTCATGCCTGGGGCGTGGCTGGCGGCGCAAGCAAATACGATAGGCATGGCTCAGACCAATCCTTTCAACGCTTTGCCATAGTCTTCATTGGAGACTTTGTTGAGCAGAGTAAACGGCCGCAGCAGCAGCGAGTGGACGCCCATGGTGTAAAGGGCACGCACGTCGACGTTGAGTATCGCCGCGCGCTCCAATTCGCTCAGATCGTACTTCTTGACGAAAGCGCCGGCGTCTTGGCGATAATTCTCACGCCGCTCGACATCGCGATTGACATGGTAGATTAGCTTTTGCAGTTGGTAGAGGCTCATAGGGTTCAATCCAGTTTTAGGTGCAACCAGTCGACGACGGTTTTCAAGATATTGGGAATCGCGCCCATGTGCCCGCCAGGGAAGAGGCGGATGGCCTTCGGGCTGCCGTGCTCGAGCAATAAATAAAAATCTTCCAATGGCACCTGTTTGTCTTCCTTGCCGTTGACGATCAGCAGCGGCGCGCAGGGCTGGTCGAGCAGGCCGGGATCTTTGAGCGATAACGCGGGCATGACGGCGCACAGCTCGTCGAAAGTTTTTTTGCCGAACAAGTTGGCGCGGGCTTCGATCAGATCGAATAGATAGGAATCGGCATGGCGGGAGCGCTCCTGCCACTCGGGTTGAAAGAAGTAATGAATGCCGCCGCCCCAGTTGACCGCGGCGCGCAGTTTGTCCGGCGCCAGATGGGCGAGTTTGGTCGACCAGTGGCCGCCGAAGCTGGCGCCGACGGCGGCGATCTTGTCGGCGTCGACCTCGGGCCGTTTGCGCAGATACTCCAACACGGCCAAATGCACCTGATGGGCGTCCGGTCCGGCCAGCATGGGACATTCGCCGGTGCCTGGGCTATCGATAATGAAACAGCCCCAACCTTCCTTGACGAAATTCTCGCCGAAAGAGTGGCGCTCTTCTTTCCAGTTGTCGATGCCGCCCCAGTGCATGATCATCGGCGCCGGCAGTTTCTTGGGTAAGCGAAGATGGCCGATGATGGCCTTGTTCTGGAATGGGATCGCTACTTTTTCCACCGGGATGTCGAAATATTTCGACGCGGCCAAGAACATCTCGCGGGTCTTCAGATAGCCGTGGTGCTTTCCCGGCGTGCTGGGGAAGGGGTGGCGGGCGATGCCGTAGTAGCCGTAGGATTTCAAATATGCCGACCTCGCCTCAGCAGCGTCGCCGGCGTTCTCGGCGGTCTTGGCTTGATCTTGCCATTTTGCCCCGAGTTCGTTCCATGCCGCCGCCCAAGTCTCGCCTTCGAAGTCGGTCATCCTGGCCAGCGCCTGTTCCGACTCGGTTTTATCAGCGTGGAGAAACGGCGCGCGGTGGCCGACCCGTTCGCGGATATCGTTTTTTACTGCTTCAATGGTTCTCGGTGCGCTCATAAAAACATCCTTTGAGTCTATCTAATGCGCAAACACGGTTCAGGTCAATCGCCGCGGTCGATCCGGCGCTGCGCAGTCTCCTATTCAAGCCATAACTTTGTTTGAGTAGCCCCCGGTAAAATCGCCCGTCTTGCTGTTGACCTTTCCAATTCTCCATGTCATCCACATGTTCAGTTGGTCTTTTACTGGGTTTTTCATTCCGATATGGTTTGCGCAGAGATCGCGGGGTCCATTCCATGGCGACTATCATCGACGGCAAAGCCGTCGCCAAAGAAGTTCAGAAACAAATCAAAGAAGAGGTCGACGGCTTGGAGCGGCGCTGGAATTTAGCGCCAGGATTGGCGGTGGTGCTGGTGGGCGACGACCCGGCGTCGCATATTTATGTGCGCAATAAGGAAAAGGCTTGCAAGGAAGTCGGCATTAAATCCTTCGAGCATTTTCTCCCGGCAACGGTTTCCGAGAAAGAACTACTGGCGTTGGTGTATCATCTGAATAAAGACAAGCATGTCCATGGCATTCTGGTACAATTGCCGCTGCCGCCGCATATTCATTCGGAAAAGATTCTCAATGCGGTTTCGCCCTACAAAGATGTCGACGGCTTCCATCCGGTCAATCAAGGTAATTTGCTCGTCGGCGCTAACGGTTACCGGCCTTGCACGCCGCTCGGCGTGATGAAACTTCTCGAATCGGTGCACTGCGATCCCAAAGGAAAAAACGCCGTGATCGTCGGCCGCAGCAATATCGTCGGCAAGCCGGTGGCGCTCATGTTGCTGGAGAAACACGCCACGGTGACGGTCTGTCATTCGCGCACCGCTAGCCTGCGCGACGAAGTCGCCCGCGGCGACATCGTCGTGGTCGCCATCGGCAAGCCCGGCATCATCCGCGGCGATTGGATCAAGTCCGGCGCGGTGGTGATCGATGTCGGCATCAACCGCTTGCCTAGCGGCAAGCTGTGCGGCGATGTCGAGTTCGATGCCGCCAAGGAACGCGCCTCGGCGATTACGCCGGTGCCCGGCGGCGTCGGGCCGATGACGATTTGCATGTTGCTCTTCAACACTTTGAAGGCCGCGAAAGACTCGCTCCAGCGTGAACGCTAAACGGATGAATTCGATCTCCCGGCGGCGGTGGTCGTGGCGTTAAAAAGAACGCCGCTCTACGCCGCGCACCGTCGTGCCGGCGCGAAAATGGTCGAGTTCGCCGGCTGGGAAATGCCTGTGCATTACCGCGGTGTCATCGAAGAGCATCTGGCGGTGCGCGGCATAGCCGGCCTGTTCGATGTCAGCCATATGGGCGAGATCGAAGTGCGCGGCGCCGGCGCGCTGGATTTTTGCCAACGGCTTACCGCCAACGACGTGGCGCGCTTGAAGCCGTTTCAGGCGCAGTACAGTTTCTTGCTCAACGGGCTGGGCGGCGTTGTCGACGATGTGATTATATATCGGGTCAAGGCCGAGGCCTATTTCATCTGCGTCAATGCTTCGAACATCGACAAGGATTTCGCCTGGCTCTCGAGCCAAGCCGGCGCCGATGTCGAGGTGGAAAATCAAAGCGCCATGTACGCCCAGATGGCGCTGCAGGGGCCGGCGGCGGAGTCGATCCTTCAACCGCTGCTGGCTCAACCGTTGGCGGCGATCAAGTCATTTCAGTTTGTATTCGCCGATGTCGCGGCGATTCGCTGCATGGTGGCGCGTACCGGTTACACCGGAGAACTCGGATTTGAGCTTTATTGCCACAGCGACGCCGCGCTGGGATTGTGGGATGCCTTAATGACCGCCGGTGAGTCCCACGGATTGGTTGCCGTGGGGTTGGGTGCGCGCGATACGTTGCGGTTGGAAAAGGCCTATCCGCTTTATGGCCATGAGTTGGATGACAGCACGACGCCGTTGGAAGCGGGCCTGGAGTGGGTGTTAAAGCTTGACAAACCGGCCTTTTCTGGCCGGGATCGATTGCTCCAACAACGACAGCAGGGTGTGACGCGCAAGTTAGTCGGGATCGAAGCGCTGGAAGCCGGCATTCCGCGCGGTGGTTATAGCGTGTTCAAAGACGGCGTCAAGATCGGCGCGATCACCAGCGGGACGAAGTCCCCATCATTAGGCAAGGCGATTGCGTTGGCTTATGTCGCCAGCGCTGAGGCATGGATCGATAATCGCCTGGATGTCGAAATTCGCGGCCGGCAGATTCCGGTAAAAATAGTTTCATTGCCATTTTATCGCCGTTAGCGGCTTAGCCATAATGATCACGAAGGAGGTTTGCGATGGAGTTTCCCGAAGGACTAAAATATTCCAAAGAACATGAATGGGTGCTGGTCGAAGGCACCAGTGCGACCATCGGTATCACCGAGTATGCCCAAGAAGAGCTGGGCGATATTGTTTTTGTCGAGTTGCCCGAAGTGGGCGAGAAGATCGTTAAGGACGATCCCTTCGGCGCGGTGGAATCGGTCAAGGCTGTGTCCGATATCTACGCTCCGGTGAGCGGCGCGGTGGTGGAGACCAACGAAATCTTGCCGGATAACCCCGAGACCATCAACGACGATCCCTACGGCGATGGCTGGATGGTTCGCGTTGAGCTGTCCGATATCGACGATCTCAAGGATCTGATGGACGCCGACGAATATGCCGAGTATGTCGCGCAGCAAAAAGAGGACGACGACGAAGAAGATGACGACGAGGATGAGGATGATATCGAAGAAGACGACGACGACAAAGTCAAGTAGCCCAGGCTGATGCGCTATACTCCCCATACTGTCACTGACAAAGAGCGGATGCTGCGGGAAATTGGCTGCGCCTCGGTCGAAGATCTCTATCGGCATGTGCCGCAGTCGTTGCGCGAGCACGCGGCGATCGGCCTTCCCGCCGGGTTGACCGAGCTGGAAGTGCGACGGCGCATGGCCGCTCTGGCAGCGCGCAATGACTCGGCGGCCGACTGGAGTTTTTTTCTCGGCGGCGGCATCTACCATCATTTCATTCCCAGCGCGGTGGATGCGACCATCTCTCGTGCGGAATTTTCGACCTCGTACACGCCGTATCAGCCCGAGGTCAGCCAGGGCACGCTCCAGGCGCTGTTCGAGTACCAGACGCTGATCTGCCAACTCACCGGTATGGATGTCTCCAACGCGGCGGTTTACGACGGCGCTTCCGCGGTCGCCGAGGCGGTGCTGATGTCGCGGCGCATTCAGCCGGCCAAAAAGCGGCGCGTGCTGATGTCACGGGCGTTGCACCCGCAGTATCGTGCCGTGGTGGCGACCTATCTGAAGAATCTCGACGACGTTCGCCTCGAAGAGGTTCCTTTTGACGCTGGCCGCGGCGCCACGGACTTTGAACAACTCAAGCGACTGCTCGATGACCAAACCATGTGCGTGCTCTTGGGCTATCCGAATTTTTTCGGCGTGATCGAAGAGCCGGCGCCGATCCGGGCGGCATGCGACAGCGTCGGCGCCCACCTGGTCACCGTCACAAGCGAGCCCCTGTCCCTGGCGCTGTTAAAGCCGCCGGGCGAGTTCGGCGCCGATATTGCTGTTGGCGAGGGGCAGAGTTTGGGCGTCCCGATGAGTCTCGGTGGGCCGGCTTTCGGATTTTTCGCCTGCCAGAACAAATTCGTCAGAAATATCCCGGGGCGGTTGGTTGGCGAGACTGTTGACAGCGAAGGGCAGCGCGGCTTTGTCTTGACCCTCGCTACCCGCGAGCAACATATCCGGCGCGAGAAAGCGACTTCGAATATTTGCACCAGCCAGACCTTATGCGCTCTTGCCGCTACCGTGTACATGGCACTGCTGGGGAAGTCGGGATTGCGGCGCATCGCCGAGATCAACGTCGCCCGCGCCCATGACGCCTGTGCGCGGTTAATCGCGCAGCGGGGATTTGCCTCGAGGTTTTCCGCGCCGTTCTTCAACGAATTCGTTATGCAGTCGGAAAATCTGTCGCAGCTTTTCGCCGACTGCACGGCGCGGAGAATGGTGCCGGGCATCCCACTGGCGCCGTGGTATCCCGAGCTGAAAGACAGCTTCCTCATGTGCGTCACCGAAATGAACGAGCGAGAGGAGATTGATCAACTTGTCCGAACCAGCGCAGGATAGGAAGCGTTCCCAGGTGGCGCCGCCCAAGCTGCTCTTCGAGAGCGGCTCGCCGGGGCGCAGCGCCGTCGAGTGGGCCGGAGAGGGCGCTAAGGTCGAAGAGTCGATTCCGTCACATTTGCTGCGCCGGGACATCGACGGCTTCCCAGAGCTCGGTGAGCTTGAAGTGCTGCGGCATTTCACCGGGCTGTCGCAACGCAACTTCTCCATCGAGAGCCAGTTCTATCCGTTGGGCTCTTGCACGATGAAGTACAATCCCAAGATCAACGAAGTCGTGGCGCGTCTGCCCGGCTTCGCGCTGCTCCATCCAATGGCATCGCCCGAACATTTGCAAGGCGCGTTGGCGATGCTCTTCGAGCTCGAGCAGATGCTCGCCGAAGTGGCCGGCATGGAGCATGTGAGTTTGCAGCCTTCCGCGGGCGCGCAGGGCGAACTCACCGGGTTGATGATGATTCGCGCCTGCCTGAGCGAGCGCGGCGATCCGCGCAAGAAAATCATCGTTCCCGACACCGCCCATGGCACCAACCCGGCGAGTTCAACTTTATGCGGCTACGATGTGATCCAGATTTCATCCAACGACAAAGGTGTTATCGACGCCGCCGCGGTGGAGAAAGTCATGGATGGAGACGTCGCGGCGATCATGATCACCAATCCCAATACCCTCGGCCTGTTCGAGAGCAATATCGAAGCGATCGCCCAAATAGTCCACGCTAAAGGCGGTATGGTTTACTTGGACGGAGCGAACTTAAACGCGCTTATGGGCGTGGCTAAGCCGGGCCATATGGGCGTCGACGTTTTGCACATGAATCTGCATAAGACCTTCTCCACGCCCCACGGCGGCGGCGGTCCTGGGGCGGGTCCGGTGGGGGTCAAAGCGCCATTGCGCGACTATCTGCCGGTGCCGCGGATCGTCCATGCGGGCGACAAATTTGTTTTGCACGAGATCGAGCCCAAGTCGGTGGGCCGGGTGCGCTCGTTTCTCGGCAACTTCGGCGTGCTCTTGCGCGCTTACACCTATATTCTTTCACTCGGCGGCGACGGCCTTGCAGAGGCGAGCCGCATGGCGTTGCTCAATGCCAATTACATCCGCAAGAAACTCGAAAAGAGCTACCAACTGGCTTACAACGAGCCGTGCATGCACGAGTGCATTCTAACCGATCGTATCCAGCACAAAAATGGCGTGAGCACTCTCGATATCGCCAAGCGGCTGCTCGACTACGGCTACCATCCGCCGACGATTTATTTCCCTCTGGTGGTTTCCGGCGCCTTGATGATCGAGCCGACCGAAACCGAATCGCCGGAAACCTTGGATGGATTTTGCGACGCGATGTTGGCCATCGCCCAGGAAGCCAAGGACGACCCCGAGCTGGTCAAGAGCGCGCCCCATTCCACTCCCGTGCGCCGGCTCGACGAGGCGCGCGCGGCGCGAAAGCCGGTGCTGCGCTGGGAGAACGGTCGGGCGAAGAGCAGGTCGACAGACCCATAGTCTATCGAAGATCGAGCCTTATCTTGGGCTCAGCGGGTGGCGGGGTAATTGAGTCGACTGTCGTGATATTCCATCGTGGCGGAAATCGGCAGCGGAATACTCTTGATCCACGACGGAATCGGTGCGAACGGCGCAGCCGCTTTGATCGCGCGTAGCGCTTCGTCGTCGAGCAACTGGGAGCCGGAAGATCGCACGAGTCGCAACTGTTCAAGTTGACCGTTGGCGCCCACGGCGAACTCTAAAAACAGCGTTCCTTGCAGACCGTAACGTTTCGCGAGCTCGGGATATTCCCAATTTTGGTTGATCGCTTGCTTGATCCGATTGAAATAACTCATGTAGACAGGATCATGGCTGTTCAAACTGACCGGTGCGCTGCTTCGCCCGCCCGTGCTTGAATATGTGATCGGCGGCAGGAGCTCTTTGACTGTCGGCAGCTTACGCTCGGCAACCACGCTCTTTTCGATGGGCAGCTCGCGTTGTGTGTCAGCCGATGCCGGCGCTGGCAGTCCAGCCACCTGTTCGTCGCGGTTGCGTTCCGCTAACGGGGTCTTTTCAATCGCGACGGCAGTTTTCTCAGCGGCAGTAGTGCGGGCGCGCTCTCGGGCTCGGTTGGCTTGCAGCCGCAATTCTTTCCTGTTGGCGATCGGTGAATCCTTTTTTGCGACAGGTGCAGGTGGTTTAGCAATCTTGGTCGCCGCGGGCGGCGCGGGCGCGGCCGAATCTTTCTCGCCGGGCGGCAGTAGCGAAACCGGGATAGCTGGCGGCTCGGCGCGTGTCTCCCACGCCAATTTTTGCATCAGGATGAAGTAGCAGAATATTGCGGCATGAATCGCCAGTGAAAGGCCGAAGAAGCGCGTCAGCGTGATGTTCAATCGTTCCACGATGGTATAGTCTAGATAAAATTGCCAAGGGAGATTCGTCGATGATTAATTCTCGCCATGGCGCAATTGCCGCTAGGCGTCTGGAGGACCGATGTTTGGGTTTGGCATAGGCGAATTACTAGTGGTGCTGGTTATCGTTCTGCTGCTGTTCAGCAACCGGTTGCCGGACCTCGGTGAGGGTATCAGCAGTAGCATTCGCAAGTTTCGCAAAGCAGTCAACCAAACCGATGAGGTCGATATTACTCCGAAAAAAACCGAATCAGACGAATCGCCCTGATATCGGATCCATCAAATTTCACCGTTGGCGAGCACGACTTCCAAGCTGAAGTCTTTGACCTGCTTGGCCGGTTTCAAGAACACCATAGTAAAAGCTATCGAATCCCCCGGCGGCAACTCGAAACTCTTGAGCGGTTTCAAATCCTGCAAGTGGGGAATGTCTTCGGCGGTCATACCGCGGATGATCTTGGGCGAGATCGTATTGCCGATCCAGATGGTTTGCTTCTCGAGCTCTTTGCCTTCGAGATTGAAGACTTTGCCGGTTACTTTTACTTCCCGAATCACGACCGGATTCTGATTGAAGGCGACGCCGGTGAGCACCAACACCTCGCGGTCTCCGTTAATATTCTGGTAGCCCGTGCGCAGCGATTGCAGCAGGACACCATCCTTCAAGTGATTATTTTTTAGCACCGTGGCGCCGACGAATGGGATCTTTTCGACTAGGTTCTCCATTGCTGCCGGCTTGGCATAGGTCATCGCCGCCAGCAGCGAAAAGCCGATTAGTAAAAGTCCAAACAAGCTCAAATACGGACGGATCGAGGCGCGTTGATCGACATAGGAGGACATCGCCAAGATGTTGGCAGGATTGCCCTGGTCTTCTTTTAGCTGTGGCGCGGCGAATGCGGGTTCGTTCTCGTCAAATTTGTTGGGTATGTCGAGGATCTTTTCCGGCTCGCGGTTCGCCGTATTTTCCAGCTTGGTGAATCGTGGTTCGGGAAAGAGGTTGGACGGTTCTGGACTCAACAACCATCGATCCGGCGCGGGACTCCCCGGGGTTTCCGCAGGGGGAATCACTGACCCAGCCACAGGCGTGGGAGGCTTGTCGGCTTTGGCAGCCGGTGGCGGGGAAAAGCTGAAGGCCAGTTCTCGGTCCTGGGACTCCGGGGCCATTGCGGCCTCGCTCGGCGCAGGTTTCTCCGGCGTGGCAGGGGCTGTTTCGGCGCCTGCGAGTTCGAAGTTATGTTTGCAGCGTGAGCAACGAAATGCCGGTACGGCGCCTTTGACGACATCGTCAGCGACCCTATAGGTGGTACGGCAACTCGGACATTGAACTAGCATGGAAAATCCTTTAGTGAATTCGGCACCGATCGAGCCAGGAACGAAGGGAACTGGCGCAATTCTAGGGGAATTGACGAAAAGTGCAAGGATTTATGTTAGTGAGTCGTTTTAATAGCTGAATAATCGTTTTTTGGCGGCGTCTAAGAGGGCAGGATCGTTGTGGAGTTGAGTGATTGGGAGCTGGTTAAGAAGTGTCAAGCGGGCGATGCGAATGCGTTCCAGGAACTTGTCTCGCGCTATCATCAAAAGGTTTTCATGGTCATCCTCGGGCTGATGCGGAATCGCGAGGATGCCTTGGAAGTGGCTCAGGAAACTTTTTTTCGCGCGTTTCGCAAAATCAAAAGCTTTCAGGGCGGCTCATCGTTCTATACGTGGATTTATCGGATCGCGGTGAACAACGCGATCGACGCCCAACGCAAGCAGAAACGCAATCCGTTGGACTTCCACGAGACCATGGATAGGGTGTTCGAAGCGCGCAACGAGGTAGCCAAGGATCCGTTCGCCGACGTTCATGACCGCGAGCTACGTGAGAACATGGCCAAAGCGATCAACGAATTGACACCGGAACACAAAGCCGTCATCGTCTTGCGAACGATTGAAGGCCTGTCCTACAAGGATATTGGCGAGATTCTTGACTGTTCCGAGGGCACGGTGATGAGCCGCTTGCATTACGCAAGAAAAAAATTGCAGGATAAATTGAAAGCCTTCTTATGAGCCAGTGTGAATCCTTGCAAGAAGCTATCGGTCGTTGGCTGGACGGCGAGTTGCCCCCCGCGGACAGCGAAGCGGTGCGTGACCATGTGGCTAGTTGCGCCGACTGCGGGGCGGAGCGCCGGCGCTTGGAAAAAATCCAGCTCACCCTTGGCACTATACTAACGGCAGAAGCGGCGCGGCTCGAATTCGCGCCCTTGTGGCGTGAAGTGCAGCACCGTATTGAAACGAAACGGCCCTGGCATGAGGAGCTGATCGAGACGGTTCAGTCGTTAATTAGCGTGCCGCGTCTCGCCTGGGCGGTGCCGGCGGCGATCATGCTGGTGCTGGGTTTTTTATCGCTAGGCAAATGGCCGGCTGGCAGCGAGGCAAACAACTACGCATCGGTGGAGTCGATCGACGCCCATGGCCGCAACGTTGCGCTCTTGCGCGAGGACGAAACCAAGACGACGATCATTTGGCTCTATCAAGATCCCGAAGGTGAAGACGAGAATGTTGAAGAATCTGCGAAATCCGGTCCTGCTTTTTAGCCTGGCATTTCTAGCCCTCGCCGGCTGGCTGCATGCTGCGGATAGCGCTCCCCAGTCCGTCCTAGTGACGGTCCGATCGATATGGGCTGGCAGTAAGGGCGATGACTTCGATCCAAAACTTAAGGGCCTGGAGCAACAACTTAAACCATTGAAACACCGTTCCTATCGTGCGCTAAAAGATGAGACCCAGACTATTCCTTGGCAGGGAAGCAAAGCGTTCGAAGTTCCCGGCGGCCGCTCCCTTACTGTCGCGACTCAAGAGTTTCAAAATGATCGGATCGGTTTAAAAATTCGTTT
>Ga0184628_10001058_pt1 | contig 13857 bp, 11 predicted proteins | sample PLM4_5_b1_FD_133149 | JGI IMG/M metagenome (GOLD analysis project Ga0184628, IMG submission 133149) | Groundwater sediment microbial communities from an aquifer in East River, Colorado, USA - PLM4_5_b1 | ecosystem: Environmental > Terrestrial > Soil > Riparian zone | place: USA: East River... | reverse complement strand
GAGATCTACGAAAAGGCCGGCGTGGATGTGGAGTTTGTCGGACACCCCCTGATCGACACGGTAAAGGCAACCAAAACGAAGGACGAGTTCTGCCGAGCACACAATCTGGATCCCAAAAAGCCTATCCTCGCGCTGTTACCCGGCAGCAGGAAGAAGGAGATCCGATACATCCTGCCGACGCTCTGTGAAGTCGCGAAGAGGATTCAGGAAAAAAAACCGGATGCGCAAATTATCCTGCCTGCTGCGCCCAACCTGGATCGACGCCAGATTGATGAACTCATTCTGAATCAGCCCATCAAAGTGATCGTCAACGACACTTACAACGCCATCCGATATTCGCGAGCAGCAATTGTGGCCAGCGGAACCGCTACGCTGGAAACGGCTCTCCTTGGAACTCCGGAAGTGATCGTCTATAAAATCTCCCCGTTCGAGGCATGGTTTTTGAAGAAGTTCGTGCTGCGCGTTCGAATTTTCGGAATTGTGAATATCGTCCTCGGAGAGGAAGTCGTTCCGGAATTATTCCAGGACAAATTCACGCCGGAGCTGGTCACGACGGCAACAGTCCGGCTGATGGACGACGTCTGGTTGCAGTCCAAAATTCGGGGAAACTACGAAGTGCTTCGACGAAAACTCAGTGGGGGAAAAGTCGCAGAGAGGGTGGCGGAAGCTGTCGCCCGCGTCATCACCTGACAACGCGGGCTTGCATACGATTCGAGGATCAGCTCCGAACGTTGATAAACGTCAAATTGATTGTGGAATTGATCGGCTTGCCAAGTCTGGTTGCGGGCCCGAACTGCGCCGTGTACATCAGATTGTTAATCCATCGCTTCACCGCAGGGGAATTCGTCCCACCAAGAATCGTGACACCGTACACTCGGCCATCGTCCCGAATATTCGCACGAACCGACAAAGGCTCTCGCCAATCGCTGCCGCTGTTACCCGGAGCGGAAAGCACCGTCTGCTCCGTGATACGAACAGGTTCTTCCTCTACTATCAGCGTGGAACTGAGATCCTGGGTGCTGAAGTTCATTGCGAGATGTCCGAAAATCACGCCAAACGAAAGGACCGTCAGCGTAATTCCAGACACGGCGGGAATCAGCACGGGTTTGAGCACATTCACCAGGCGCGCTTCGATACGGTCGATTAATCCTCCACTTCGCGCATGAGAGAGCCGGACCCGCGTATCCAGAACCAGATCCTCGGGCGGGCGGACCGGTTCAACTCTCGCCAGCATGCTTCTCAGGGAAACATAGGAATGCAGTTGCCGCTGGCAGGGTTTGCAGGAATCCAGATGAAGTTCCAGGCTCGCGGATTCTTCACGTTCAGCCATGCAGTCGATATACGAACTCATCAACTCCTTGGCTTTGCTGCACTTAATGTTTGTCTCAATCTTCATTTGAAGCCTCACACTCGTTGGATGGACAGGAACCGGATTAGCGACTTCTTCATATCCGCTCTGGCACGGGCCAGACGCGATTTTACGGTTCCAACAGTTATCCCAAGAACATCCGCAATTTCGGTGTAGGAGAAACCTTCGATGTCACGAAGGACTACGATGGATCGGTGGTCCCTGGAAAGTCGGCCGAGCGCCTGCTGTATGGCCAGGTCCTGTTCCTTGGACTCCAGGGACTGGTACGGCGAAGGTGCCGAGTCCCTGATGCAGATCCCATTTCCATTTCCGTTGTGGTCGTCATCCATCGACACCGTCGATAACCGGCTGCGACGTTTCCACCAGCGCAGCCGATTCAGAATCTCCGAAATGCCAATGCGAAAAATCCACGTCTTCAGTGAAGAATCACCTCTAAAGGCTCGTATGTTCCGAAACACCTTTAGAAAAATGTCCTGAACCGCGTCGGAGGCTTCAGCGGAATCCCCCAGCATGCGGTAGGCGACGTGATAAATCGACGAGTTATAGGTACGAACGAGTTCGTCGTACGCCGCATCCTCATTGGCCTGCAGTCGGCGAACGAACACCGCATCATGATCATCGAGGAGGGTAGCGACGCCCCGTTCGAGATCGTAATAGGCTATTTCCCTGCGCATAAGTGGGCCTTATTATACATGGACACCCGTTCCGGCAATTTGTTCCACAAATTTCAGGCCCGCAGCCAGTATTTCATCGACCGCCGCCCTTGAAGGTGCTTCACAGTACACCCGGAGGAGGGGCTCGGTACCGGACTGGCGGAACAGAATCCAACTGTCCTTTTCCAGAAATACCTTGGAGCCATCGAGAGTGCCAACATTCTCGACGTTTCGGCCTGCAAATCCGGCAGGCGGGGCGCTCTTTAGAGTCTCCACCACGGCCAGTCCAGCCTCAATCGGAATGTGCAGATCGCGCCTTCCAAAGTGAAATTCTCCGAATTCGCTCCACATGTCTCGAATGAGTTCGGTGGGTTTCTTGCCGGAAACGGCGAGCAGATCCAGCATCAGCAGGTTCAGGAAGATCCCGTCGCGCTCAGGCATATGGCGGGACAGGCCAACTCCCCCACTTTCCTCGCCGCCAATCAGGATGTCCTCCTGCAACATCAGGTCGCCAATGTTCTTGAAGCCTATCGGGCATTCGTAGTTTTTCAGGCCCAGGCTCGTCGCGATTCGGGGAACGATCAGGCTTTGCGACACGGTTCGAACCACAGCCCCTCGCCAGCCCTTTGTGCGATACGCATGAAGCAGCAGCAGCGGCAGGACCTGCAGGGTACTTACAAACTGCCCGTTTTCCGCAACGATACCCAGACGGTCCGCATCCCCGTCGTTTGCGACACCGATGTCGCTGCCGGTTTGCACCACACGAGCGGCAAGAGGCTCGAGCTGCGGCATCATCGGTTCCGGACTGATTCCGGCGAAGAGAGGGTCCGGTACTCCTCTCATGGTTTCCGCCCTGCAGGAGGTACCTTCCAGCATCGATTCCAGGATTGTCCCTCCACTGCCGTGCATGGAATCAATCACAACCTTCAACCCGGAACTGGATATCCGATCCCAATCGAGCAGGGATCGCAAATGATCGAAATAGTAGTGCTCCGGACCAGCAACCTCGATCCCCTGAGTCGACTGCAGGATCGGTGCCTGGCCCAGGTTCTTTTCGATAGCCCCTGTGATTGCAGGAGTCGCGCTGCCACCGAAATGCGCCTTGACCTTGAATCCATTGAAGGACGCGGGATTGTGACTGGCGGTAATCACGATGCCGCCCGCAAATTTTCGCCGGCGGACTTCAAATGAGACGTACGGCGTCGGATACACCCGATCCATAAGGACTGTCCGGAACCCATTTCCTGCAAACACTTCAGCTGCGATCCTGGCGAATTCCGAAGATCGGAACCTGCCGTCAAATCCGATGAAAACGGCGCGCTCCGTCCCTTTTACCGTATCGAAATACGTGGCGGTGGCCTGTGCGGCGTGGCGAACATTTTCAAATGTGAAGGTATCGGCAATGATGCCGCGCCATCCGTCGGTACCAAATTTAACGGGGAGTTTCATGTCAGCGAAAAATCCGTGATCACGGTTTTGTCGCCGAGAACTGTTCCAGGATTCAGGACCGCGGAATGTCCAATAGTGCAGCCTTTACCCACAATGCTGCCGATGATGCGGGCGTCGGCATCGATTGTCGTTCCCGGCCAGATCACGGAATCGATGATATGAACGGATTCCCCAATCTTGCAGTTGCGTCCAATCACCGAATTCTCGATGTGCGCTCCCGCTCGAATCGTCACATCCGAATCGAGAATGGATTTGTCGTCAATGAAAGCCGCGGAGGACGACCGGGCGGACTCCGCTCTTGCCGGCACACGAGGTGAACGAAACCGGCCGGCCAGAATATCGTGGTGGACTTCGAGGTATTTCAGGGGCGTTCCGATATCGATCCAGTAGCCATCGAGAATGTAGGAGAGGACCCGTTCCTTTTTCTCAAGGAGAGTTGGGAACAATTCGCGTTCGAACGAATAGGCTTCTCCTTTGGGCATGTATCGGAGTACGGACGATTCGAGCACATAGACCCCGGCGTTGATGTTGTTGCATGTCACTTCATCCGGCCCGGGCTTTTCAATAAATCTCCGGACGTGGCCGTCGGAATCGGTTTCGACCAGGCCATACGCTGAAGGATTCTCGACTGGCGTCAGGACCAGCGTCGCGACCGCATTGGTCTTCCTGTGGCGTTCAATAACCGCATTCAAGTCCAGGCTGGTGAGAACGTCACCATTGAATACCACCGTGGTGGAATCGAGCTGTTCTTCGGCATTTTTGAATGCGCCGCCGGTTCCAAGGGGTATTCCTTCAACCGCGTACTTGATGGTGACGCCGTAATCGCTTCCATCCTTCAGCAGATCCTCAATCTTTCGAGGCTGATAGGACAGACTCAGGATGATCTCGTCAATACCGGCACTCCGCATCAGGTCAATCTGATAGAGAAGGAAAGGTGCATTGGCGACGGGAACAACCGGCTTCGGTGTATTGATGGTCAGCGGACGGAGGCGCGTGCCTTTACCTCCGGCCAGAATAAGACCCTTCATGCGTGCGACATCCGATTCCCTTATACCAAAAAAGCGGAACGTATTCAGTGTTGCTGTACTAGAATCACCCCATGAATTTGGCGAACGGGTTGACGCTCGCGCGAATATTTGCGGTTCCGCTGATCGTCGCAGTTCTGCTGACGGGTCCTAAACACGGCGATATGCTGATCGCCGCTATTATTTTCCTGCTCGCCTCAGCCACGGATCTTCTCGACGGCTATATTGCGCGCAAACGCGGCCAGGTGACGACCCTGGGCATTCTGCTGGATCCCGTCGCAGACAAGCTCCTGATTTCCCTGGTATTTATTTCGCTGGTTCAGCTCGACCTGGTTCGCGCGTGGATGGTCTGCATCATCGTTGGGAGAGAAATTGTCGTCGACGGCCTGCGTCTGATCGCCTCTGAGCAGGGATTCACGATTGCAGCCTCCGAGCTGGGAAAAATCAAGATGGTTGCCCAGGTTGTGGCGATTACCCTGCTTCTTCTCGGTACCCGATATCCCACCTTTCATCAGGCCGGCCAGGCGGCGTTGTACCTTGTCGTACTTTTTGCGCTCTGGTCTGCAGTGGGATACTTCCGGACGTTCTGGACAAAAATTGACGATCGTTTCAAGGCCAAGGAACGCCGGAGGCTGACGCTCGTCAAGAAACGCCCACGCCGTCATGCTCCAACTCAGTAAACAGGACCAGGAAACGTTGCTGCAGATTGCAAGAAACTCCGTGCAGGCGCACCTTCTGGGGCAGAGGCCGGAAATATTTCCGATTTCGTCCGGTGATCTCGAGCAAAAAAGAGGTGTTTTCGTTTCTATCCACCTTGGCGCAGAGCTTCGAGGGTGTGTTGGGACGCTTGATCCCACGTTGCCGCTTCATCAAAGCGTATCCGGATGCGCGGTGGCGGCCGCTTCCAAAGATCAGCGCTTCAAACCGCTTCAGCTTTCGGAAATGCCGGAGGCGGAATTTGAAATCTCCGTCCTCTCCCCCATTGAGGAAGTTACCGATATTCGGAATATTGAAATCGGGACCCACGGGCTGATTGTTTCCAGAGGCAATGCCAGGGGGCTGCTATTGCCGCAAGTCGCGGTTCAGAACCAATGGGATCGCGAACAATTTCTCGGAGAGACCTGCCGGAAGGCGGGACTCCCTCCCACAGCCTGGAAGCAGGGCGCAACGATTCAACGATTCACGGCAGAGGTTTTTCCATGATCCTGCAGATGCAGTTTCCTCAAATTGATCCGGTGTTCCTCCGGCTTGGTCCAGTTCAACTGCGATGGTACGGCCTCATGTACATGGTGTCGTTCATCATTGGCTACTTCCTGCTGAAGAAGCTCGCTAAAGAGCGGCGCCTGAAGCTCACGTCCGACGACCTTTATGACCTCCTGTTCTACATCATCATTGGTGTCATGGTGGGCGGCCGAATCGGATATGTCGTCTTCTACGATTTGCGCGGCTATCTTCAGACGCCACTCGATATTTTCAAAATCTGGCAGGGAGGCATGTCGTTTCACGGAGGACTCATTGGAATCGTCCTGGCGACACTCTTCATCACGAAAAAGAAGGGCTGGGATTTCTGGGAAATATCCGACCTGATCTGCGCCGGAGTGCCCATAGGACTGGGGCTGGGGCGAATCGGGAATTTCATCAACGGAGAGCTATTCGGACGTCCCACGAGCCTGCCATGGGGCATCGTCTTCCCTGAAGGTGGTGAGATGGCCCGGCATCCTTCACAGCTCTATGAAGCACTGCTGGAAGGACTGGTGCTCTATCTGATCCTGAGGTGGCTGTTCAAAAAGAATTACGTGAACGGTACCGTCGTCTGGGGACTGATCGGCTTCTACGGATTATTCCGATTTCTCGTGGAATTTGTACGTGAACCGGACGCACAGATCGGCTTTGACCTTGGTCCGTTCACACGCGGACAACTGCTGACACTTCCTATGCTCGTGATCGGACTCTGGAAGTTGTTTATCTGCGTTCGACAGGGTCCCCAAGAAGCAAAGGCTCCGTCGAATAAGTCACGAGCGCACTCGAAGAATGCTCCTCTACCTTAAGGACGGCGACCTCTGCGATCGCTGCAGTCCCGTGGTAGGCAATGAAAAGATCACCGGGTTTCACGCCATCGGTGATTCCAACGTTGAGGTAGACCACTCCCCCTGTTGCTACGAGTGATCTTGCAGAAGGCGCCTTCGAGGAGGCGTATACCGAACCGGCCACTGCAACCGCGTTGCGCATGAATGCAACAACACCCTTGATGTTCCCGGTTGCCTTCATCGCAGATGAAAATGCCCGATTGCGCGGCAAATCCGGCACTTCATGGCTGACGAATGGCACGAGGATATCTGTAGGTTCCACGGCATCGCAGCTATAGATGATTTCCGCCAGAGCCGAATTCTCAAGCACCTGAACAACCTGGGCCTGCGCGACATCCATGTAATGTCTTCCAAGACCACTGCCTGCAATACCCTTCGACGGATCGCTGACCTTCCGGGTGGCACGAAGGACCTGATACCTTGCTCCGGACATTACACCATCGTTGGAACCCTGGTTGAGGCGAACGTATTCGCCCTGCGTGGAAAATTTCGACTTGTCCTTCTGATAGGTGGAAGTCACCTGCAATTTATCGGGAACTGCGCTATCGCGAATAAAACCGGAACAGTACACGTCTGAAGATTTCAGCGCCGGAACGCGTGGAGCATCAGGAAGTTCAAACACGTCCGCTACCCTGGTCGGAGCGTTGTCTGGATTCGCGAGAAAGCGGCTCAGCACGGCTATACCAACCGACGCCGGTACGGGAGGCGGTGCCTGCGGCGCAGGGGCCGCTGCTGGTGCAGGAGCCGCTGCCGCTGCCGGTGCAGCCTCTGGTGCAGGGGCCGCTGCCGCTGCAGGAGCCGCTGCCGGTGCAGCCGGCGGAGGCGGAGTTGCGTCTGTGATTTTTGTTACCGGCCGAACCAGAATCTTATCGTTTGGATAGATCCAGTGTGGATTTACGATGTGCTCGTTCATTTCCCACAACTGCGGCCAGAGTTTTGAATCCTTCAATACCAGCGCAGAGATCTCCGAAAGCGTTTCGCCAGCCAGAACGACATGGGTTTCGAATTTATCCGCGTTCGCAGGATCGGTATTCGCGCTGACGTGCCCGTCAGGCTGCTTCGTCAGGTTCTTCGGTGGAGGACCCTGTACGGGACCAACGGAGGCCGGAACAACGGGGGCCTGTCCAAGCGCCGGAACTGCCAATAGCAGGATTGCCAGTAGGATTTTCATACTCGCATTACTAACAGATGAGCATCCGGGAATCAAAGAGTAATGACTCAACCGCGTCTCCTTTCAAATTCGCGCATGAAATCGACAAGAACGTCGACGCCCGCCTCGGGAAATGCGTTGTAAAGGGAAGCCCGCATTCCACCAACCAGTCGATGCCCCTTAAGCCCATCGAGGCCAGCAGCCGTCGCTTCCTTATTAAAGGTCTTCTCCAGGTCTTCCGTCGGGAGACGAAATGTCACATTCATCAGGGAACGGCTGCCCTTCTGTGCGGTACCTCGATAAAATCCGCCCCGATCGATTTCCGCGTAAAGCTTCGCGGCCTTGCGTTCGTTTATCGCCTGAATACCGGAAAGTCCGCCGGAGGCCCGCAACCATTTCATGGTCAATCCGAGAACATAGATGCCAAAGGTATTCGGCGTGTTGTACAGCGAATCGTTATTGGCGTGGGTGCGGTAATCCAGCATTGTATGCAGGGAGTCGTTGGATCGCTGCAGGAGGTCTTCACGAATCATGACGAGCGTTACGCCCGAGGGACCAAGGTTTTTTTGAGCCCCGGCATAGACCAATCCATGACGTCCAATATCGATGGGCCGGCTGAATATGTCGGATGAAGCATCACAGACAAGCGGCGCATTCCCGACTTCGGGAATCGATTTCCACTGGGTTCCTTCGATCGTATTGTTGCTGGTCATGTGGACATACGCGGCCCCGGGAGTGAATTTCAATTCGCCGCTCTCGGGTATGCGCGAGTAGCTGTCCGCCTTCGTGGAACCGGTAACGTGGACACTGCCCACGCGCTTCGCTTCCTTGATCGCCTTGACAGCCCACGACCCGGTGTCGATGTAATCCGCAGTGGACCCGGAGGTGAGCAGGTTCATCGGGACCATCGAGAACTAAAGACTGGCACCACCCTGCAACATCAGAAGCTTGTAATTCGACGGTACGCCGGCCAGTTCACGAATATCGGCAATAGCCTGGTGCAGGAGGTCTTCGAAAGTCGTAGACCGGTGGCTGATTTCCATTACCGACATTCCGACACCGTGCAGTGAAAGAAGCTCACGTTGAGCTTCTTCAAGAACGGACACCGGTAGTACGGAAGGGCCGGCTCCAAAATTAAAAATTCGCGTGATGGTCGTCATGGACTCTCCTGATAATTCACAATTGTTAAGGGTACAATGGACACGAAATGAAGCGTAGAAACTATATTCCGGTGGCCGCCGGCGCACTGCTGCTTGTTGCTGCGAGTTTCGTTTCAAGGTATTCCGCGAGTGCACAGGCAACTTCACTGCAGGTTCCAGTTTATGGATACCAGGTCATCCACACTTACCCGCACGATCCGTCGGCATTCACGCAGGGATTGATATTCCTGGACGGAGTTTTCTATGAAAGCACCGGACTGAACAACCGCTCGAGCCTGAGAAAAGTTCAGGTGGAAACCGGGAAGGTACTTCAGCAACAGCAGGTGCCCGGGGAATATTTCGCAGAAGGCCTGGTGAACTGGGGACAGGACCTGCTCCAGCTGACATGGAGATCGAAGGTTGGTTTTGTTTACGACCGCAACACTTTCGCGATAAAGCGGCGCTTCAGTTATTCGGGAGAAGGCTGGGGACTCACGAAAGATCCTGCGCGCATTATTATGAGCGACGGTACTTCAACTCTTCGGTTTCTCGATTCAAAAACTCTTCAGCAGACCGGCAGCCTCCGCGTTACGGACCGCGGGAAGCCGGTAACGGAGTTGAATGAGCTCGAATATGTACAGGGCGAAATCTGGGCAAACATCTGGCAGACGGATCGCATCGCGCGCATCTCACCGTTTACTGGAATCGTCAGCGGCTGGATCGATTTGAGAGGCCTGCTGAACGCTACAGAGAAAAGTTCCGCCGACGTTCTCAATGGAATTGCATATGATCCGTCGACGAATCGAATTTTCGTTACCGGCAAACTCTGGCCAAAACTTTTCGAGATAAAGCTCGTCACGCCGAAGTAAAAATTCCCTGTCAGTCGCAAGAACGCCTCACTCCAAAAAAGTATTTGAAAAAAATGATCCACGGAAAAAACGGATGAACATGCCCAAATTGACCCGACGTCGTATTCAGGTCTTCACCTGACCCTGCAATACAGCAATTCCATGAGTTGAAACAAGTCCATCTACTTTCTTCCTTTTTCTTCCCTGGCATCGAATCGACCGAAGACACTCCAAATTAGAAAAAACTAATCGCGCTCATAAACTCGTCATTACGTTAGGAAACAAACAATTCATCACAAAAATACCGGAATAGCACCTTTGGACGGCGTCGGAATTGCAATGGCACGAACGAGGTGCATTCCGAATGTTTTTGAGTTCAAAGCCTTCAAGGATAATTTCCCCGGTAATAATCGGACTGACATTTCTTGTTGTTCCGCTTCTGTCGAATGCGCAGAACAGGATCACGAAAATCCCGGATCTTAACGCGGATGGTGCTTCCGACTTGATCTGGTACAACTCTGCAACGGGCCAGTCGGTCGCGTGGCTGATGAACGGAACAAGCACATTGAGTACAGCTACGCTCGCGAATGATCCGAGTTGGAAAATCGCTGCGGCCGCCGACTTTAATGGCGATGGCGTGACCGATCTGATCTGGCGCGATCCTTCGAATGGACAACTCGTCGAATGGCTGATGAACGGTCCGGTCGCAAGCAGTTCAACGCTGCTCCTGAACGATCCGCTTTGGAAAGTTGTCGCTACTGGCGATCTCAACGGCGATGGCAAGGCAGATCTGTTGCTGAACAATGCTTCAACCGGCCAGACGGTAGCGTGGTTGATGGATGGAAGCACTATTACCAGCTGGGCAGTGATGTTGACGGATCTCAATTGGAAAGTCGTTGCGACGGCGGATTTCAACGGCGACGGAATGTCCGACCTGCTTTGGCGTAACGACACCACGGGTGAAACCGCATCCTGGCTCATGAATGGATTAACCCTGTCGAGCAGTTCGACTCTTATCGTCGGTGCCAATTGGAAGGTCGTCGGGACGGCCGACTTCAATCTCGACAGGATGGCCGATCTGGTGTGGTTCAACTCCGCAACTGGTGAAACAACTCTGTGGTCGATGAATGGAACTTCGTCTAACAGCCGAATTTCGATGATGACCGATCCCAATTGGAGAGTCGCTGCGATCGGTGATTTCAACGGAGACGGAAAATCGGATTTGCTCTGGTATGGAAGTCTCACAGGTCAGTCGGTCGTATGGTTGATGAACGGCGTGGGAGGAATCTTAAGCTCCGGCACGCTGATGACTGATCTCAACTGGAAAATCGATGCTGTCGCGGATCTCAACGCGGACCGAAAGTCGGACATTCTCTGGTACAACACGGCAACAGGACAAACCGCCCTATGGCTCATGGATGGAACCACTGGTATCGGTGGCGCAAACCTGTTCACGGATTTTACCTGGCGCCTGCAATGCATCAAGACGTCATCGCTGACGTCCGAACTGGGCTGCAATGAATCTGCTGCTGTCGTACCTGCAAGTCAACCCATGCCGACAAACCAGACACCGATAGTAAACGCCGGTTCGGGTCAGTCGATTACTCTTCCGAGCACCGCCAGCCTTTCCGGTACAGCCAGTGATGACGGAGTTCCCATTCGATTGCTGACCACGAAGTGGACCATGGTTGACGGACCGGGCACCGTCGTATTTGGGAATGCAGCAGCGCTCAATACCAGCGCGACGTTTTCTGCGGCGGGCACCTACACCTTGCGATTAACCGCAACGGACAGCCAGCTATCCGTAAGCGGCGACGTCGTCGTCGTTGTAAACGGCTCCACAACCTCAACGCCCAAGAAAAATCTGCCTCCTGTTGTGGATGCCGGAGCCGACCAGACAATCTCGTTGCCGGCAGCTGCGAGTCTCACTGGAGCAGCCACCGATGATGGCTTGCCCTACAACAAACTCACTGCGACCTGGAGCAAGACGAGAGGCCGCGGTACCGTTGTGTTCGGCGACTCCAGATCATTCGTCACCACCGCAACCTTCTCGCTTGCAGGCAGCTATACGCTGCGCCTGACCGTATCCGACGGCTCGCTCGTCCGCAACGATGACGTGGTAATTACCGTGGAACCTCCGTCTGCTACGAACAAAGCGCCTGTCGTGGGTGCGGGTGCCGATCAGATGATCACACTGCCGGCTACGGCAAGCCTTGCCGGAACCGCGACCGACGACGGTCTTCCCACCGGCAGCACCCTGTCAAACTCGTGGAGCACGGTCAACGGTTCCGGCACTGTTACGTTCAGCAGTGCCTCAGCTTTGAATACCACGGCAACATTTTCCGCCGCGGGCACCTACACACTGAGACTTACGTCTACTGACGGAAAGGCAACCGCGTCCGATGACGTGACTATTGTCGTCAGTGCTTCTACACCTGCAAACAAGGCCCCTGTGGTTAACGCAGGGCCTGATCAAACGATCACGCTTCCAGCTGGACCGACATTATCTGGAACCGCCACCGATGATGGGTTGCCATCGGGAAGCACAATCTCCTTAGCCTGGACCAAGATCAGCGGGCCTGGAACAGTGGTTTTCGTCAACGCCAATTCCTTGAACTCTTCGGCAGCGATCCAAACTGCGGGTACATACACATTGAGGCTCACCGCCAGCGATGGCACGTTGACGGCTTCGGATGATGTCGTTATCACCGTCAACCCGGTTGTTCCAACGAATGTAGCGCCAGTCGTCAATGCGGGACCCGATTCCACCGTGACATTCCCGAATGGAGTCACACTCGCTGGATCCGCGACCGACGACGGTCTTCCGACCGGCAGCACGCTTACCAGGTCGTGGAGCAAAGTCAGTGGGCCAGGCACGGTCACGTTCAGCAACGCAACGGCGCTTAACTCCTCAGCGAACTTCTCGATGGCGGGTACGTATGCGCTGCGACTCACTGCAAGCGATGGACTGCTTTCCAGGTCCGACGACGTCATCATTGTCGTGAATGCTCCGGCGCCAGTAAACCTGGCTCCGGTCGTCAACGCCGGCCCGGATCAAACAGTCGTATTCCCGTCGGCGGCAATTCTTGCCGGAACTTCCACCGACGACGGACTGCCGTCGGGTGCTTTGACAAACAGTTGGAGCAAAGTCAGTGGTCCCGGGACCGTCACATTCAGCAGCACATCATCACTCAATGCCACCGCGACATTCTCCGTGGCGGGTACGTACACGTTGCGGCTCACCGCCAGCGACAGCCTGATGTCGGCAACCAACGATGTGACGATAACCAGCAATGCTGCCATTGCTCCTGCACTGACCTACTATGTCGATCAGACCCTGGGTAGCGACTCCAATAACGGATCACAGGGCGCACCGTGGAGGAACGCACCTGGCATGACGGCCTGTGCCTCCGTCTGTGCCAGCACGACAATTACTCCTGGATCGACGATCTACCTTGATCGGGCTGACACATGGCTGGTTTCCGGCCAGTATGGAATTCACGTCAAGGGCGGCGTCTCCTATGTCGGAGACGAATGGGGATCCGGAAGCGGTAAGGCTATCATCCGCGCCGCTTCATCGCTTGCGGCAGCCGTCATCGATTTCCGGGAAGATCATCCGACGATTCCAACAATCGTCAAAGGCTTTGACGTCGATGCCAACAGCACGGTCACCAATGGCGTCGGATTCAACCGGCCGACATACACCGGCCCACTTACCGGTGCCACGAAGAGAGTAGAGAATCTTGATGTCCATAACACCTGGAGTAGTGCAAGCCTGGGACAGTTCACTTTCGGTATCAGCGTGGGTAGCAATGGCGGCTCCCAGGCAACGGTGAAGAATGTCGAAATACTGAACTCTCGTATCCATGACACGTCGCGCGACGGAATTGTGCTTGCTTCCGGCGACAGCGATGCCAACTGCTTGATCCAAAACATCATCTTGAGGGGGAATGAGATCTACAACACCGGTCAGGATCCGGACCTTGGAACGGGTTCGGGCATTATTTTGTCTGGTCGGGTCGTCGACGCAATCATTGAGAACAACTTGGTTCACGATATCCCCAGAGGCAATTTGATTGTCGTCACCGGCAATCAAACCAATCATTTTGGTTTCGGACCCGCAAACATTCACATCCG
>Ga0184628_10001056_pt1 | contig 13867 bp, 11 predicted proteins | sample PLM4_5_b1_FD_133149 | JGI IMG/M metagenome (GOLD analysis project Ga0184628, IMG submission 133149) | Groundwater sediment microbial communities from an aquifer in East River, Colorado, USA - PLM4_5_b1 | ecosystem: Environmental > Terrestrial > Soil > Riparian zone | place: USA: East River... | reverse complement strand
GTGAGCGGCCAAATACGCTGGTCATGACGGCGACGCCTATCCCTCGAACTCTGGCCATGTCGATTTACGGTGACCTGGATCTTTCGGTGATCGATGAAATGCCGCCGGGACGAACGCCCATACGCACGGTGCACGTCACCGAGAATGATGCCGAGCGGACGTATCGGATGATTGGAGACGAAGCCGCCCAGGGCAGGCAATGCTATGTTGTCTATCCATTGATCGAGGAATCCGAGAAAATGGATCTGCGATCCGCGACGGAAGGCCTGGAAAAACTGACCGGATTGTTTCCGAAGTATAAGGTTGCGTTGCTGCATGGACGGCTCAAGAGTGACGAGAAGGACGCGATCATGCGTTCCTTTGCATCGGGGGATATCCAGATTCTGGTTTCGACAACGGTGATCGAAGTGGGCGTCGATGTGGCCAATGCGACCGTCATGCTGATCGAAAATGCGGAACGCTTTGGGCTGGCGCAATTGCATCAATTGCGAGGACGTGTGGGGAGAGGCAGTAATCGGTCTTTGTGTGTGTTGAAGACTTCGCATCGCCTCAGCGATACGGCACGAGAGCGGATCCAGGCCATGGTGTCGACGACGGACGGATTTCGTCTCGCGGAAATCGATCTTCGATTGCGAGGGCCCGGGGAAGTGGCGGGGACAAGACAGTCCGGTATGCCGGAATTTCGCGTCGCGAACTTGATGGAAGATGGAGTGCTGCTGGCTCTTGCGCAACGCGAAGCGCGCAGCTGGGTGGAACGGGAAGGGGATCACGAAAAGCTGGTGGCGGAGTTGTCGGCGCATGCCCGCAGTGGCGGACCTGCGGGGCTCGCGACAGTGGGGTGATTTTGCGGTGAACAAATTTCGAGACGGGAGAACTGCCCTCCTGACTCAGGAGGGGAGTTTCTCTCTCTCCAGATTTATTTCTATTAATTGAATGAGAATTATTGCAGGCCAATATCGCAGCCGCCAGCTGAAGGGAACACCTCCCGCCGGCCTTCGCCCAACCAGCGACAAGCTTCGCGAAACCCTCTTCAATATCCTTGGGCCGGCCGTCGACGGTTCGATCTTCCTCGACGCGTGTGCCGGAATGGGTGGCGTCGGCATCGAAGCCATCAGCCGTGGTGCGGAGTCCGTCTGTTTTGTTGATACTTCGAGAAAGGCCACAGCAATCATCCGCGAGAATCTCGCCACGCTGAGGATCGACAACGGCTTCCGCATACTCGAAATGGAATTGCGCAAGGCACTCCAGGTCTTTGAACGCGAAGGCAATGCATTCGATATCGCGTTTTTGGACCCTCCGTATGATCGGGAAGACCTGTACACTATGGCCCTGGAATCCTTCAGTACCGGGCCACTATTGAAGGATGAAGGCAGACTCGTGATGGAACACTCAAAGCGCCAGGATCCGCCTGAGATCGCGGGATTCCTGCGACGATACCGATTATTGACTCAGGGGGACAGCTGCCTGTCCTTCTACAGGAAGGACAAGTGACGACCGCTATCTATCCCGGATCATTTGATCCACTGACTTTCGGACACCTCGATATCCTCGAACGCAGCGTCCGGCTGTTTGACCGCGTCGTTATTGCCATCCTCACCAATTCGCAGAAGGATCCTCTATTTACCATTGAAGAGCGTCTGGCAATGGTCCAGGAAGTCGTGAATCCGAAGTTTCCGGACGTCGAGATCGAAGTGGATGTGTTTCACGGCCTTCTGGTGGACTATGCGCGCCGCAAGAATGCGCAGGTGATCGTCCGTGGGATTCGCGCTGTTACCGATTACGAATACGAATTGCAGATGGCTCTGATGAATCGTCGCCTTGCACCAGGTATCGAAACCGTGTTCATGATGCCGGCGGAAAACTATTCGTATCTCAGCTCTCATCTCGTGAAGGAAATTGCCGGTCATGGTGGAGCCATCACGGGCCTTGTTCCGGAACTGGTCGAGAAACGATTGATGGACAAGTTCAAGATGACGTCATGAAACTGGCCTCTCGAATGTCTCGCATCGCCGTTTCCGGAACTATGCTCGTTTCGGAGAAAACCATCCAGCTTCGCGAAAAGGGTATCGATGTCGTGGACTTCGGCGCGGGGGAGCCTGACTTTCCAACTCCCGAAAACATCCGGCAAGCCGGCATTCAAGCCATTCAATCGAATTTCACACGGTATACCGCAATCGGTGGAACCAGGGAACTCCGCTCCGCTATCGTGGCTCAACATGCCGGCGAACTGGGATCCCGCTACGATGTTTCCGAATGCATTGTGAATGTCGGAGGGAAACACGCAATCTTCAATCTGTGTTCTGCTCTGGTGGACGAAGGAGACGACGTCATCATCCCGACACCATATTGGGTGTCATTTGGCGATATCGCTCACTATGTCGGCGCGCGGACCGTTTTCGTTCATACCCGGGAAGACGAGGGCTTCCGCCTCACTGCGAAAATGCTGGAGGGAGCGATCACGCCGAAGACGCGAATGTTGATCGTGAACTCGCCGAACAATCCCAGTGGTGCCGTGATTGATGACGACGAGTTCGTTCGCATTGCGGCACTCTGCAGGAAGCACGATATCTGGATCCTGTCGGATGAATGCTATTCGAAGTTTCTTTACGACGGCCGGCGGCCGTTCTCCATCGCCTCGCATCCGGAATTCAAAGGTAATGTGGTGATTGCTGGATCACTGTCGAAAACGTACGCGATGACAGGTTGGAGGATCGGATATGTCCTTGGTCCGCGCGAAGTCGTCGACGCGGTCCAGAAACTGCAGAGTCATTCGACTTCCAATCCCGCATCGGTTTCACAGAAGGCTGCACTGGAAGCCGTCACAGGACCTCAGGATTCGGTGGGGCAGATGCTCGGCGAGTACGCGAAGCGTCGAAGGTTCGTCATCGATCGGCTAAGGGCGATTCCCGGTGTCCGCTGTGCCGAACCGGGCGGTGCATTCTATGCGTATCCGAATATCTCGACAGCGTTTTCGCGTGGGATCCGGGACACAATGGATTTTTCCGTGAAGCTGCTGGAGCAGGCGCACGTCGCAGTGATTCCGGGCGATGCGTTTGGCACGAAGGATCACATTCGAATTTCGTACGCGACGTCAATGGAGCTGCTGGACAGTGGTCTCACTCGAATTGCAAAGTTTATGGACACACTGTGATGAAGATCCCTCTCCCGACGGGAGAGGGTGGCCCGAAGGGCCGGGTGAGGGGTGCAACTAATATCTCTCAATCTGTACCCCTCACCCGCCGCCCATCTATTGATGGTGCACCCCCTCCCGTCGCGAGAGGGATTGTCCCAAGAATTTTCCTCGTAAGTGACGAGACTGGTACAGAGTTGAATTCCTTCCATTCGAAGCCGTCTGCATCCTCCAGTTCCCCCATATACACATTCACTTCCAGACGATGATGTGTGATCGTATGGCGGCATGCGCCAACGTTGGTTAGCGCACCGGACGGAAGTTCACCGAACATCGGAAACTCCCACAATCCTTTTTGCTTTCGCATGAGGTAGCGGTCTTTCTCGCGTTGCACGACGGCGAAAAGCAGAACTCGAATGGTTTCGGGACGTTTCTTTACTACAGGGATCTGGTCCTGTGTTCCCGTTTTGAAAGCAACGCACGCGCCATTCACCGGACACACCAAACATCGCGGCGATTTGAAGGAGCACACTGTCGCGCCGAGCTCCATCAGCGCCTGATTGATGGCGCGAGGTTCTGCCAGATGAACGAGCCTTTCGGCCGCTTCCCATAACTGCTTTGGATTCTCTCCTGTCCATCCGTAGATACGCGACAACACGCGGCGTACATTCCCGTCGACGATCGGATACGGCTGGTTGAATGCGATGCTCATGATCGCTCCCGCCATGTACTGGCCAATGCCAGGCAGTGTCCGAAGTGTCTCGTAATCCTGCGGAACAACACCTCCGTGTTCCCGCGTTACGATTTTCGCGGCCGCCTGTAGATTTCGCGCCCGGCTGTAGTAGCCGAGGCCGGCCCAAAGAGTCAGGACCTGGTGTTCATCCGCGTCGGCCAGGGATTGGATCGTGGGAAGGGCTTCAAGAAATCGTTTGTAATAGGGTAGCGCCGTTTCGACCTGCGTTTGCTGCAGCATGACTTCGCAAACCCAGACGTGATAGGGATCGTAGGCAACGCGCCACGGAAGGGAACGTTGGTTCTGGCGGAACCAGTGAACTAAACCTTCATGCATTCCGCCGCTTCCCTCATCTCGTTTTCAAGCTTCTTGATTGCGACGAGATGGTCCGGATTGAATGGAAGCGAAGGATAGTAGCAATTGCTTTCGTGAGTGCAGAAGCAGCCATCGGCCACCTTATCTCGGCGTGCTTCCATCGCGGGCGAATACCACAGCTTTGAAAAATCCCAGTCATAGTCGCGGAGATTGCCGACGCCATCCAGAATTTCGCAGCTCGATACGGTGCCTTCGTCGTAGATCACGGCACCGGCGCTTCCGGCCCAGCACTGAAGATGCGGCCGTCCGTCCATTGCGGTCTTCGTAATGAGTTCGTGCATGTAAACGTCTATTGCAGCCTTGAAGAACCCGGCATCGCCGGAATAGTTGTTCTTGATGGCGGCATGACGCGAGTCGTCGCTGATCATATGCGCGAGCCTGTCATAGCGGGCTTTGTCGATGATGAGTTCCTTCGGACGTGCCGATGGCGGACGAATGAAATTGATATTGACCTTGTCCGGTTTCAGATCGTGCTTCAGGAAGTCGTACCAGTCAAAGATACGATCCTGATTGCTGTTCATGAAGCAGGTGCAGGTCTGGATGTCGAGACGTGGGTATTCCTTCTTGATCGCCTGCAGTTTGCGCGCGGTATCGATCGCAATATCCCAGCTTCCGGGTTTTTGCCGGATGCTTTCGTGATCTTCCTTCAATCCGTCGATTCCCAGCGCCACAGTGACATTCAGATTCGGACATTCCTCCAGAATTCGCGCAACGTCCGGAAGGATGCGCTGCTGAATCTGTCCGTTGGACATCAGGACGATGGCGTCGAGCTTGTTGTTCGTGTAGAAAGCCTTCGCGATTTCAGGAAGGTCCTTACGGGTAAACGGTTCGCCGCCCGCAACGATGAGAACGCCGAGATTGGCCCCCAGAGTTTCGCTGATGCGTTCGACATTCTGCGTGGTCATCTGAAGCTTCTTGCGTGCCTTGTCGTCCAGTTCTTCGGTGAAGAAGCAGTGGACGCAGCGCATGTCGCAGACCGACGTAATGAGAACGTTCAGCAGAATCGGAGCAAATGGACGGCCCATTGCCATCTTTGCGTACCGCTTGAGGATTTCCTTGTTGTGAAAGTCCATGCTTAATTACTGAAGTACGGATTGGTCAGAGTGGCCGGCTTCTGTTGTGTGCCGCTTGGCCGATCCAGTCCGAGTTCCTCGAGAATGACAGAGGGTGCAACAACGCTGGTGGCAGTTTCGGCACCCTGCGTACCAACCAGACGATTGGCAATGAAGGTGTCGGTTCCAACCGCCTGAATATGACGCAGGGACTGCACGGTTAGTGCGCCAACCGTGGCGCCTCGAACAAGTTCTTCACGCCCGTCTGCAACGTAAACCTTATAAGTAAGAACGGGTGTCCCAATCGATCCCTGATTTCCGGAGAGTTGCTTGATCATGATTCCATAATCCAGCCGCTCATCCTTGGCCAGTTTCATGAGCTCCTGCTTCAATTCGGCATAGGACTTCGCATCCTTGTCTGCCTTGACCACGAAGTTGCTGATCTGCGCCGTTTCACGTCCCGGAATTCCACGTCCATGACCATTGGATTGCAACCGATCCTTCGAGGGCCTTCGCGATGTCAGTAGATTCGTCAGGAGGCCATCTTCGACCAGTGAGACTCGCTGAGCCGGAATTCCCTGATCATCGACCCGGTAGAAGCCAACCAGAGGTTTGTCTCCGGATTTCGTTAGTGTCGGATCGTCAAAAACGGAAATGCTGGCAGGAAGGACAGGCCTCTTCAGGCGGTCCAGCAAAGCGCTGCCGGTTGCCTGAGCACCACGGCCACCAATGGGGCCGCGTTCTTCGGTGAGGTTCGGCGCCAGAATGCGCGCGAACATTTCCGTCGCAGCCTGACCGACAAGCAGAGCCGGCCCCGAGTAATTAGCATCGAGCACAGGTGCTGTGCGCAGTCCCGTGACGTCCTTCGCCATCTGGCGGATGGCATTGGAAACTTCCTGAGTCGACGGCAGATCATCGAAGGATCTGGCGCTGAAGGGAAGCGCAATCGTAACCGCCATACCATCGGCGGCCTGAGTCGAGGCATTGGCCTGAAGGGCGATGAGGAGCTGGGGCTCCAGCGTGCGTGATCCTTCGCTGTTCACGATAAACCGATGATTCAGACGGGCGTGATAAGACACGCTGGATGTTTGAACCGAAGGGAAGTCGCGGAAAATCTTAGACCATTCGCGGAGCTGGTTTTCAACCTTCGCACGGTCCAGCTGCATTTTCATCTTCGCCGCTGTCGTAATTGTCGGTTTCTCTCTGGAGAAATCCGGAACCGGGTCATCCTGCGTGGTTCGATTCTGTGTATAAGCCCGTTTTTGAGCGATCACTTCGACGGCGGACTTGTAGGCAGAGTCTGTCGCCAGCCAGAGCGAGTGTCGCAGTGCGTCGTAATTGTCATCCAGTGTCGCTTGCGCGAGCACCCCCGTATTCGTTCCGCCGCCACGGGCGCCGGCAAATCCGGTGTTGTCGAAGTCGTAGTTTCCGACACGCACCTGGGCATGAACCAGACGCTGGTGTGTTTGCGTCGATCTGGATAGTGCACCAAAGGTTGCAGACGCAGTAAAATCTTCATCGTCATAGACGACGTATTGAATGAAGTAAGGCTTGTCGAGATCGTTGAGCTTGAGCTCCACAATGGACCGGTCCATTTCATCACCCATCGCCTTCAAGACGGGATCCGTCACTACTGCTGGAGCCGTTCGAGCCTGCGTCGCGGTGAGAATCTGCCCGCCCTGTTGCCCCTGGCCTATCGCTATAAATGCCGCTGATGCCATGAACCAGGCGGAGAACCATGCGGCCTGTCTCGATTGTTTCAGCGAATGTCTCTTCCTGGTTTCAAGGGTTCCTGGTGTCATTCGGAGCTTCATTCCTAATTGCCTCCTGTGGGCGGAGGCAGAATCGGCATCCGTTCCGATGACTTTGCCTTTTTCTGAACCTCAATCTGTGTCGTCAAAATGCTGGGTGCAACGGCGGATACGGGAACATAGCCGGACTCGGCGCCGCAGAAGCCATTGAAGACTTCCAGCTTGTCCGAAGCAGCGACAATCTTGCTGAACGACGTGAGGGGCGTCCCGATCAGATCCACGCCGCGCACCAGTTCATCCGGTTTACCGTCGACATAAACCTTGTAGACCATGATTGGAGTGACCTGGAATGCCTGCGGACTGTCGCGAGTGGTCAGCGTAAATCCACCGGAGATGTCTTCGAAGAACAGGCCGAATAGTTTGCCCTGTTTCTTCGCTTCCTCGATCAGCATCTCCTTCAATTTCGCATTCGACACGGTATTTGAAGCTTTGACAATCAGGTTTCCCTGGCGTCCGACGGCCTGGTATCCAGGGGCCTTGCGGCCGTGTCCATTCGAGCTTTCAAATCCTGCAACAGGAGAGCGGGAAAGAAGAAAGTTTCTCAGGATTCCATTTTCAACGACATTGACGGGTCGCGATTTCACTCCCTCGTCATCATAAAGGTAGTAGCCGTTGAGGTCGGTTCCCACAATTTTTTCGGTGGTTGGATCGTCAATAACGGAAATAAAGGAGGGAAGAATAGGCTTGCCGACCTGCTTTGCGAAAGTCTGCCCTTCATTTTCGTTTTTCTGGCGCTGACCCTCAATGCGATGCCCGAAGATTTCATGGAAGAAGACGCCAGCAGCGCGACCGGAGAGGATCGCAGGTCCAGTGTACGGATCGACAATGGGAGCGGTTCGCAGTGCTTTCAAGTCCTTCGCCATCTTGTCGACCATGGCGCGGACTTCTGCGTCCTTGGGCATGCCGTCGATGGAATGCGCGTCAAATGCCTCGAAGCGATACAATTCCATGCCGTCTGTAGCTTTCGTCGTGGCGTACAGCATCAGGCGATATTGGATTGTTCCAGAACGCACGGCGGTGCCTTCGCTGTTGACGACATACTGATTGTTGGCGTTGGACGTAAAATTCGCATCACCTTGAATGACGTCGGGGTATTTGCCGAAAAGCGCCGAGTATTCCTTGGTTTTCTTTTCCCAATCGGCAATATTCACATCGTAGGTCTTGATCGGCAGTATGGCTTTCTGGGCAGTCTCACGGGACAGGTCCGCCGAAGTGTCTTCTTCAGCGACGTTCACGGACCTGTTGGCTTTGACCGAGGTCAGCCGCGAAACTCCAGTTTTGTACTGCCGGTCCGTGGCGAGCCAGATCACGCTCTTCAACGCATCGATGTCATCATCGATCGGCATGAGAACGGATGCTGGGCGAGTCTGACCCCCACCGCCTCCACCTCCACCATTGCCTCCGCGCATCTGATGAGTGTTATCCAGGTCATAATCGCCGACTCGGACTTCCACATCCAGAACGCGTATCTTGTCGTGGTCGCTGGATTGCAGGGCGCCCTGTGATGACTGAATGTCTACCGTCGCTGTTTCATTGACTTCATAGCCCATGAAATATGGTCCGGGAGTGCCCTGTTTCCCAAGCAGCGTCATGGCACGTTTCATTTCTTCTTCCAGTGCCTGAAGCACCGGACTGGAAGCGGGTCTCTGTGCGGTCGTCGTTTGGGGAATCAGACCAACCGACATGAGGAGCACCAGCCAACCGATAGAGCGTTTCATGAGCCCTCCAGCGTAACCATAAGAACAAGTAGGATTACCGCATTCTACACTGAGCCCATTGGGTTTCGTGCACACTAAAAGGCCTCACGGCTTTTGGTTCAGGTTCCCCGTTTGCCCTGTAAGTGCTGCGGAATGAGAACGCATAGACGTCTCTTAGACCGGCTTCGCTGTCAATCGGTGCACGATACAGGGCAGGGAAATTGGGGAATGAGGGAGCCGCCCCCTCTGTTCCCGTATTTTAGTTGGAGGTTTTGGGGGCTTTTTCTTTGGAAGCGTAGTACCCGGACTTCGTCCACACCTTGAGTTTGGGCGATCCCTCCGGCGGATTTACTTTGATCTTCACTCCGCGGCGCTTGCCATCCTTCGCCGTGTTGGTCGACTTGTAGCCAATCAGGAACTGAGTCTTCAGCGCGCGCGCAATTTCGGTTGCGATGGCATTGACTCCGCCCTGTGAGTTGGATGCCAGGAAGTCGCGCCCTCCGGTATTACTGGCGAGTTCTTCAAGATTGCTGGCGTCTTTGGGAATCTGTTCGCATGGCGTTCCGGCGTTTGCCGTTCCCCAGTCGTCGGTGATCATCATGGAATAGATCTGCACCGGCTGTTTGATGGCAAACGCGAGCAATTGATCCGGCTTCATGGTCTGAGTGATCTTGCTCCCATCGCAGCCTTTATCTCCTCCGGCGGTAATCACCAGCAGCGCTTTACGGGAGTTCGCCGATTCCTTGATGGCTTCCAGGCCAAGGTATATCGCGTCGTACAGCGCGGTATCTGGAGTTATCGTGGCCGAGTCATTGAGTGCGCGGAAGTTTGTCGGCGCCAGCTTTGCGTCGGTCGTGTAACTCACCGTCATGCGGGGAAAGCTGGAGAATTGAATCACGAAATATTCGTCTTCGGCGTTTCTCGATTTGAGAAACGTCGGAAGAGCATCGCGAAGGTCGTCCAGTTTGTGATTCGTGGTCATGTAATCGCTGTCATCGACAAGAAGCCCAACGCTGAGCGGGCGGCTGTCTTCCCAGAAGTACGAAATCTTCTGTTCGACGCCATCTTCAAGAACCTGGAATCGCTCTCGTGTCAATGGAGGGCGCGGACGATTCTCCGGCGACGTCACCGACACGGTCAGCAGCACCAGGTCCGTTTCCAGCGGAGGAGGTTCGGTCGATACGACGACAGGTTGCACCGCCTGCTGGGCGTCACGTGGGTTCACCCCCCTGCCTCCCTGAAACTGCGCGCGAGATACATGCGTCTGTGCGAGCAGAATCACCACGAGAGAGACAGTCCTGAGGGCAAAGGCCCAGTGTTTCACTGTCATTTTCCAGTTACCGTGCTTGTTTTGATTTTTGGCTCTTTTTGCGAGTAGTAACCGGACTTCGTCCACACGGTGAGCTTTGGAGATCCTGGAGGGGAACTGACCTTGACCTTCACTCCACGGCGATGGCCATCCTTTGCGGTATTCGTAGACTTATATCCGATCAGATACTGCGTTTTTAATGCCTGAGCCAGATCGGCGCAAATTTTTTCCAGGAGGAACGAGCTTGCTCCAGCCAGGGTGGACTGTCCCCCGGTGACGCTGGCCATCAGATCCAGCACATTGGCCTCTTCGGTGCCACCACCCATCTGGATGGAATAGACCTGCACCGGTTGTTTGACGGCGTAATTGATGAGCTGATCCTGATTCTGACCCTTGCCATTGTCTCCACCTGCGGTGATGACGAGAATCATTCTTCTTGGATTTGCGGCTTCCTTCATTGCATCGATGCCATTGTAAATAGCGTCGTATAGCGGCTCTTCGCCAACCTGTGGGAATACGCGAGGCATCAGTTTCGCGTCGGTCGTGTAGGTAACCACCATCGTCGGAGAATCCGAAAATATGATGACGAAGTATTCGTCATCCGGCCGTTTGTTTTTCAGGAAAGCAGGTCCGGCGCCACGGATTGCTTCGTTCATTAGATCATCCACGGCAGAACTACCATCAATGACAAATCCCATGCTGATCGGACGGCTGTCCACCCAGAAGTACGAAATTTTCTGTTCGACGCCGTCTTCAAGCACCTGGAAGCGATCCTTTGCAAGCCCGGTGACAGCCCCGTCTTTGTTGGTCACCGATACGTTGAGAACTTCGATGTCCAATTCGAGAGGTGGCGGATCCACGGGGGCACCTCTCGCGCCGGGTCCGACACGAATCTGTGAAGTCTGTGCCGATGACGAAGGCGATGAAGCCGAAAAGAATGTCCCAATGAGGAAGGCCAAGAGCGCGAATCCCCAAATTGAACGTCGCTGTCTCATTTTTCGCCGTCATTGTAACAGACTTGGCGGGGTCCAACCGGGGAGTGTATTATCCGGACGCATGGTCAAACTTACAGTCGCGGCCACATGCTTTTTTTCACTGGTACTGCTTCTTCAATCGGCTCCCAAACCGCAGGCTCAGGTAAACGGTTCGGTACAGCAGATCGTCGTTACCGTTATTGACGACATCGGACGGTACGTTCGGGATCTGAAAGCCGACGATTTCGTTGTGGAAGAAAACGGCGTACGGCAGCAAATCACCAGCTTCGCGCAGGACTCGGATGTACCGGTGAGCATGGGAATCCTCATCGATAAGAGCGCCAGCATGCGTCTTCCACTCGCGATGCAGGGTAAAGACAAGGTGTCTGCCGCACTGCTTGCCGCCGACGGCGCCGCGCGCGTTCTGATTCGATTGATGAAACCGCAGGATGAGTTTCTACTCATGGTTTTTGACGAAGATTTGAAAGTGAAGCAGAACTTTACGACCGACCAGAAGAAAATCGTCGACCTGCTGAACAAGAACAATCAGGTCGGTGGAGCCACTCACCTTTATCATGCCGTCGCCGAAGCCCTGAAACAGACGAAAAAGGCGAAGAACAGGAAGCGCGCCCTCGTTGTCATCACCGACGTCCATGACACCAGCGGAGATAAACTTGACGAACTGAAAGCCAGTCTTCGTGACGGAGAAGTCCCGGTCTATACATTTGGCATGCGATGGGACGCGTGGGGCCTTCCCGGCGAAGATCCCACCGAGCCGACGTTTGAAGTCGCCGTACTTCGCCAGCTGGCAGTCGATAGTGGCGGGCGTTCGATCATCGTCGACATTCCGGACCTGACGACCGATTTTACGGTCATACGCATGATTTCATTTGTTCAGGATATAGCCGCGGAACTTCGCGGGCAGTACACGCTGAAGTATCTTTCCAACACTCCAGGACTGGATGCAGACAAGGCGATACGGATTCGTGCCGTTTCCCCGGATTATCAGGTGCGCTTCCGTCGGGACAGTTCAGAACCGGTCAAGCCGGCCGCGAATGCCAAGCCGGCAGCAGCTGCTCCAAAGAAATAGTTCGACTTCATTTCGTGGTGTCTCAGATTAGAGGAGCGGTTCTCTACTTCAGGCGAAAAACAAGAGCCCGGGGAAAATTCACGTTCCCCGGGCTCTTGTTGAATCAAACAGCGGCAAAAAGCGGTAGATGCCGTTACTTTTTATCCGAAGCGGCTAACGGTTTCGGCACGAAGTACTTCCCCTTGGCATCGACATTCAGCTTCTGCCCGGCAGGCGGAATCATCTTGATCTGCAATTTTCTCCACTTGTCGTCCTTCTTGTCGTTTGTGGATTTGAATCCAAGCACGTACATGGTTCGAAGCTCCTCGGCCAGGAGTTTGCACTGGATTTCCAGCTGGTGCAGCGCGTCCACGAAATAAATTGCTCCGCCCGTTTGTTCGGCGACGTTAGTGAGTCCTTCCCCTTCAACAGGGGAATATGTCGAGCCTCTTGCGCCAGTCGTAGGAGCTGAGGGATCCGTTGAATTGGTTTTCGTGTACATGAAGTAAATCGGAATATTCAGTTTCCGCGAAAATTCCACCAGTCCGTTAATGGCATCGCCGCCTGGCATGTCGAAGTCATCGTTAATGACAAGCAGCGCGCGCCGGGGATTCGTGGTTTTCTGAAGATCCACAAGATTGCGATCGATGGCGTCGAACATACCGTCGGAACCGAAGTGCAGTTCCTCGACTTTTATCTTGTCCTGTGGGTTGCTTGTTTTCTTAAACGTTTCGACTGCATCGCGAATTGCGGCGGATACGCGATCCGCCCGGCCCGGCAATAGCTTGCTGTTGGCAAGGATGATGTTAATGTCCCAGATACCATCCGACGGCGCAAAAAACGTGAGCTTCTGTTCCACCTTGTCTTCGAGGAGTTGAAAGTTCTCCACTTTCAATCCTGTAGCCGGAGCTTTCTTCGCGCCAGTCACTGTGGCCGTGACGTAGACCAAATCGATGGGCGCTGTCTGTGCGGCACAGATGCCGGCAAGCGCCGTCATGAGAACAAACGTGAGCATTCCTCGTTTTCGAATCATTTTCGTTTCCCCTTTGGCATACATGGTGGATTTTACGGAGTTGGAGCCGTGTATCCCGATCTGGCCCGTATGTTGATTTTCGATGCGCCCGCCGGCGGAATCACATTGACTCGAATTGCCCTGTCGCCGCCGTCATTCTTTGTGTTCTTTGGAGAATAACCAATCGTGTACTGGTTTCTAAGGTCGCGTGCAATTTTTCTGCAGATTTCGGCAACCTCGTCGATCGTCTTGGGGAAGTAGGCTTCGCCTCCCGTCATCGCGGCGATCTTTGTGAGGTCTTCCTTCGCCCTCTTCGATGGCGCTTTGCTGAACAGGCCACCCCTTTCGTCATTTTCTTCCAAAAGGCCAATCGCATAAATCGTTACATCTTTGGATATTCGGATATGTTCCATCAGCTTGTTGATTCCGTACTTGCTCTTGTTGTCCTCGCCATCGGATATGACGAGCAGCGCCTTCTTGTCGCGGGATCCTTTCTTCATGTAGTCGAGGGAAACGTAGATGGCATCGTTCATTGCGGTTTCCCCCTGCGTATTGATATCGCTGAGGGCGTCGACAAGGTCGGCCATGCTTCCGGTGAACTGCTGCCGGAGAATGGCCTCATCGTCAAAATCCACAATGAAGGTCTCATCGTCCGAATTGCTTTCACGCACGAAAGTCAGCGCTGCGCTGTTCACGCGCTGCCTT
>Ga0184628_10001055_pt1 | contig 13868 bp, 14 predicted proteins | sample PLM4_5_b1_FD_133149 | JGI IMG/M metagenome (GOLD analysis project Ga0184628, IMG submission 133149) | Groundwater sediment microbial communities from an aquifer in East River, Colorado, USA - PLM4_5_b1 | ecosystem: Environmental > Terrestrial > Soil > Riparian zone | place: USA: East River... | reverse complement strand
CCGTGGTCAAGTCGACATCTCGCAAAACCTGGGAGAAAGTCTGACGCTGAACGGGAACAGCTTCGCCGAAATCCGCGGAGGTCACTTGCAAGTCAACGACAACGGGGTCGGAGTCGTCATCAGTGCAAACTCGGCGATGACAATCTTTGGATTTCAGACCTCGGAAGGGAGCCGGCTCACAACCAGCGGGAACCAGGGCCCAGGAATTGTTATCGCCCATGGACACCTTTTCTTTGCTGGCTCCACCTTACAGCCAGGAGGGCTCGTGATTACATCGTCCGGAAATGCGGGGCCGGGGCTTTTCCTTACAGAAAATGCATCTTTAACAAGTCCGTTCGCTGCTGCGAAGTTCGTAATTGAAAATAACCTGATCGGCATGCAATTCGAGCAGGGAGCGAGTGCCGTCATCACCGGAGGTCTGAACGTCAAGAACAATGCCATCGCCGGTATTCAAGCGGACAATGCTTCAGGACTGACCTTTACGTCGGTACCTTCGAACCCATCCACAATTCTCTCCAATAGCACGGACGTGATCCTGCGCTTCGGAACAAAGTCGACTATCGACGGCGTGGTAGTTGGCACGATTGCCTGCGACGCAACAGTACTCAGCCGCGGTACAAAGGTCTGCCCGTAGCTCAGATCCCTCCGTGTACCAGGAGGGGAATCCGGAGGAAAAATATGACGAACCAAAAACCACAACTAAATCGCCTTCTCGTGCTGCTCGTTTTGGTGCTCATTTCCGGGATAGTGTACGGGCAGCGCTCGCAGGAAATTCCAAAGACCTGGGATGACGCGGCGATAGATTCCCTTGAGCTGCCGCTCGCAGTCAGCGAGTACTCCCCAGTGCATGCTCGTGCAGACTTCTATTACCGCATACCGGCCCGGCCAATTTACAAAAGCTATCCGGTATATGCTCCCGGCAAAGAGCCGGCAGGATATCTGGACTGGCTGAAGACCCAGGATCCGGGTATAGCGTTTGATCCGAGCCGCCTGAAGACTTCCGAAGACTGGACGCGCGCCGGAGAACTCGCTTTTGATGCACCCATTTTTTACGACACGGATCTGCCGATAGTAACTACGGACGATCTGGCAAATCCAGCCTGGTACAGCGAAACCGGAACACCTGTGGCCCGCGATGGCACCGTTCCGTTCGTCCACTACGTCATCCGGAAGAAAGGCCTCATCGAGGTTGGCCAGTTTTCCTGCGGTATGTGCCATACGCGAGTCATGGTAGACGGCTCAGTACAAAAAGGTGCACAGGGAAACTTCCCGTCGGAAGTGGTCAGCGCATTTCGATTCTGGAAAGCCGAAGGAACAGTGCCCTTGCCTTTGCTCAATCGACTTCTCTACGGGACTCCGTGGTTGCGGCCCGATCCCATCGATCAACTGACCAGTGGCGAACTCGTTGCCGCGCACAAAGCCATCCCAGCCGGTGTCATTGCCCGGCAACGCTCGACGCTTTTTACGCCAACTCAGATACCCGACTTGATCGGTCTAAAGGATCGCAAATTCCTGGATCGGACCGGAATCGCGCAGCAGCGCAATATCGGCGACCTGATGCGTTATGCCGCGCTCAATCAGGGTGCCGACGACTTCGCGAACTATCGCGGCTTCGTGCCTTCGGTAGCCTTGAATGGGAGAGAGCTTCCGCCGTCCGCATTCGATCGCTACAGCGATGAACAACTCTACGCATTGGCTTTGTACCTCTACTCTCTCGAGCCGCCGCCCAACCCAAATCGTTTTGACGACGCGGCCATACGTGGGCAGCAAGTCTTCGCCCGCGAAAACTGCGCGAAGTGCCACACGCCGCCGCTTTACACGAACAACATGCTCACACCCGCCGTCGGATTCCGAGTGCCTGAGGAACATCTGAGCAAATACGACATTCTTCCTGATATTGTCGGAACTGATCCGGAACTCACGATGAACACGCGCCGGGGAACCGGCTACTACAAGGTCCCCTCACTCAAGGGCGTCTGGTACCGCGGACCGTTCGAACATATGGGCTCGGTTGCAACGTTGGAGGATTGGTTCGACCCGCGCCGGCTCCGGGATGATTACGTGCCGACGGGCTTCGTGGGATACGGAGTTCAGACTCGTGCCGTAAAAGGCCACGAGTTCGGACTATCCCTGTCGGCAGACGACAAGAAGGCTCTGCTGGCTTTTCTGAGGACTCTCTAGAGGTGACGTCACTCTGTCAGAGGATTACAGATAGCCGACATATTAAGAACTCGTCAATTCGCAGCCGGCGCGAGCGCAACGACGCTGTAGGCTACCGCGGTCTGCGCCCCCGGGTTCCGGTATCCATGCTTTTGATCACCTCGGAACACCAGGACATCTCCGGGTTTCAACTCCCATGCCTCCCCTCCCACACTCAGCTGAACCGTGCCGGACTCACAGGTCAGATACTCTCGCGTCCCTGGCGTATGAGGAATTCCGGCCATGTATGCCCCGCCAGGAAATTCCATTCGATCGATCTCAAAGCCCGCGATCACGTCCGGCAAAAGTTTACGCAATTTGACCTTGCCTCGTGCGGAGACGGGCAACGTACCGGCCTTATAAAGCTTCACCATTGCCCGGGGCGGCCCGATCAGCTCTTCTAAAGGGACTTGCAGAGCATTTGCGGCCTTGATCAGAACAGAAAGAGTCGGGTTGGACCCGCCGGATTCAAGATTGGCCCAAGTGGGGCGCGGAATCTTTGAAACGCGAGCCATTTGATCCTGTGTCATGCCGCGTGTTTCACGCAGCCGCCGTATGTTTGCAGCAAGATTGGATCCTGTCGAATTGGCCATACTCCCACGTTAGCCTTTTGCCAATATATTGGCAATTCTGCTGACGACACCTCACAGCCGCCGTATGGTCAGCCGCAGGAGGAAGAGAAAATGGAAATCCGAAATGCGTCGGTCTTGATCACAGGTGGAAGTCGAGGTCTTGGCCGTGCGCTTGGCAAAGCCCTGGCACGAGAAGGCGCACGGCTGGTTCTGGCCGCACGCGGAGCTGAAGAACTAAACACGGCGGTCGATGAAATCCGGAACGAGGGAGGAGAAGCCTACGGAATCGCGGCGGATATCGGTGATAAAAACTCTATTTACCCGATCGCGGGCGAAGCGGCAGCGCTGGTGGGTCCTGTCGATATTCTCATCCAGAACGCCAGCACGCTTGGGCCAGTGCCGCTTCGGCTTCTTCTCGACACGGATTGTGAGGACCTGCAGCGGACATGGGATGTGAATCTTGCCGGTCCGTTCCGGCTCGCCAAAGTGATCGTCGGATCCATGGCGCTCCGGGGACGAGGACTCATGATCAGCATTACATCGGATGCTGCCATTGAAGCCTATGCAGGCTGGGGCGCATACGGCGTAACCAAGGCGGCACTGGACCATCTGACACGAATCTTCGCCGCGGAACTTCGCGATACCGGAGTCCGGTTCTTCAGCATTGAGCCCGGCGATATGGACACGCAAATGCACGCAGATGCGGTACCGGATGCCGATCCTGCGACACTCGGCAAACCGGATGACATTGCGCTGCGGATTTTGGGAATCATCCGGGAAGCGGAACACTTGCCTAATGGTTCGCGGATTGCGGCAACAGAAGTGGAGGCATTGAAATGATTTCAGCGACAGAACCCCGGACCGAACGTGAGGCCGCTCGCCTGCTGGTCCTGCATGGGAAGGAAGCAATGTTCAACGACGCTGTCATCACTGATTTGCCATACCTGCTGCAGCCGGCCGATGTGCTGATCGTGAATGACGCGGCGACACTGCCCGCGTCGTTGTTTGCGAAGTCGCCTTCGGACGCACCACTCGAGATCCGGCTGTTACAACATCTGGGCGGTTCGGATTGGAAAGCCGTCCTTCTTGGATCGGGGGACTGGCGGACACCCACCGAATTGCGCGATGCGCCGGAGCGACTTTCGCTCGGATCGGTGTTGCGTATTCGGAAAGATTTCACCGCAGAGGTCATCGGCTTCGGCAACGGCTCCGCCCGCCTGGTCACACTACGCTTCTCTAGACATGGAGTGGACATGTGGACCGGAATCTATGCCCACGGACATCCCATCCAGTATGCCTATCTGAAATTCGACCTGGCGCTGTGGTCGGTTCAAACCGCATACGCTTCCCGACCTTGGGCAGTGGAGATGCCTTCAGCGGGACTTCCACTAACTTGGCGGGTCCTTCTCGAGCTGAAAAGACGAGGTATCGGCCTCGCATGGCTTACGCACGCGGCGGGAGTCAGCTCTATTGGCGACGAGGGCCTCGACGCGCGTTTGCCGTTCACGGAGCATTTCGAAATTCCAGAGTCCGCTATTGATGCGATTCAAAAGGCGCGGCTCACTGGAGGACGAGTCATCGCGGTGGGAACGACTGTTGTACGAGCATTGGAGGGTTGTTCGGCACAAAATGGCGGCCGCCTGATCGCAGGCACCGGCGAAACCGACCTTATCATTGGGCCCAGGTTTCGCCGATCCGTCGTCGATGGAATTCTGACCGGCCTGCATGATCCCGAACAAAGTCATTTTCAGCTGCTGCGCGCCTTCGCGGATGAAGGCATCCTCCGTCGGTCGTGGCAGTATGCAACCGAAAACAATTACGTGTGCCACGAGTTCGGCGATCTGTGTTTGATCATTGAATAGCGATCGGTGATCGAAGTGCCTGCTCAATCGGGTGATGTGTCTCGGGAGGAGATTGAGTCAACCTGTTTCCAGGAGAACACAACAATGCAGAACATATGGCAACAGCTTTCGAATCAGATTTCCGAAACGGTGGCTCAAGTCGGCCGATCGATCGTCGCCGTCGATGGCAGGTCGGGACACACATCGAGCGGCATCGTATGGAAAGCGGATTCCATTCTGACTGCAGCGCATAGCATTCGTCAGGAAACCAACATCCGATTGATTGCCGAATCGGGAAAGTCCGTGCGTGCGCGGCTTGCCGGCCGAGCGTCCGCCATGGATATCGCACTGCTGAAGATCGAGGAAGAAACTGGTGCGACCCCTGCAGACTTTGGCACGACCAACGGGCTGCAGGTTGGGCAATTTGTCGTGGCTACTGGCCGCACGCGCCGCGGCAACATCGTCGCAAGTTCTGGAATTCTGAGCGGCGTCATGGCGGAGTGGCATGCGGGCCGTTCGCGAATCGACCAGTTCATCCGGCCCGATCTTACCCTTTATTCAGGCTTTTCCGGTGGAGCACTGACAGACGCTGAAGGAAAGATCCTGGGAATGAACACGGACTCGCTCCTCCGAGGGAAACCGCTGACAGTGCCCGCATCGACTCTCATACGAATCGGCGAGGAACTGTCGGCGAAAGGGCAAGTGACTACGCCCTACATAGGCATTGTCACGCAGCCTGTGACGGTTCCCGAAACCATTCGGCAAAAGTCCGGTCTTGCAATGGAAAATGGCCTGCTTGTGATGCATGTTGAACCGTCGGGGCCCGCCGACGTGGGAGGAGTGCTGTTAGGCGACGTTCTTGTCAATCTCGAAGCTCAGGCATTTGATTCTCTGGATGATTTTCAGGATGCTCTCGGGCGGCGCGGCGTCGGGGAAGAGGTGACCGCACTCGTGATTCGCGGCGGTCAGAAAGTTGAATTGAAGATCAGGATCGGCCAACGTCCGGTACGCTAAACGAATGACGGAAGTGCTGATCATGGCGGCCACGCGATCGCGTCGCGATGCGCTGGTTCGGATCATCGGCAGCGCAATGTCGATCCATGTGGCAGGTACTGCCGGGACATTTGCGTTCCTCCGGTCATTGATGGACGAGGTCACGGCCGATGTCGCGGTTGTCGAGATCGATTCCACTCCCGATTCGGGAGTGGCTCGAGAATGGATTACCGAATTCCTGGACCGGCTTCCCGTTGTTCTGCTGGCCGAGGGGCGTCATCCGGACCTTTTCAACGCCATCCTCCGAGCTGAAGGTGCGGGCCTGCTTCGAAGCGACGCATCCGCCGATCAAATTGGCCAGGCAATCCAGGCCGTTCGCGCTGGACTCGTGACCTTCGACAGCACACTGGTGGCGCAAAACGAGCCCGCAAGCGATCTCGATGAAGAACTCACTCCGCGTGAAACGCAAGTCCTCGCTCTTCTTTCTGAGGGTCTTGGCAATCGCGAAATTGCCGCACGTCTGCGGATTTCGGAGCACACCATAAAATTCCACATTCGTTCAATTCTTGGAAAGCTTGGAGCATCCACGCGAACGGAAGCAGTTTCCCGTGGACTGCGGCATGGCTTGATCGAGCTTTAGAGTTGGCCCAAAGTCCTAAATGCCTGGATTGGTGATAACCCCCATGGGTCCCATTTGCGGAATGAGGCCACCAAAACCCATCAGATCAGATCCGGGTATCCTATGCAGCTTAACGCCAGAGAGTTCATGGCAATTCCAGTACCAGCTGCTGCTGAGATGCAGACAACCGATGAAGCAATACGGAAAGATCGTGATCCGTCGCCGCCCGGCATGGGCAAAAACTTGTCATATAAGAGGCGTGATGTTGGGCTCGATGCCGAGCAATGCCTTACCGTGGATTTCGAGATTTACCTGCCATTCGGTGATTGCGTGGTGACTCGCAACATGCACATCTCGCCATAGACGCTGCATTCGGTTCCAGTCGCCAAGACTCGACGTGCCGTGCGCCGACACCAGGATGTCGACCGCCTCGCGGCAACACTTCGCAACCAGAGCCGTATCCGCGCGCATCCGTGTCCGTGCAAGTACATCGGGATAATTACCGCTTTGCGCTGCCGCGTCGAGGTCATCCGCCGCCCGGAACGCATGCAGGAATGCGGTCTCGATCTTCATTGCTGCTTCTGCAACGAGGATTTGGAAGCCCGTCGACTCGGTCTGTTTGCTGTAATGCGTGTGAGTGACGCCTCGTGTAGGCGCCCTGGCGATCACGTAATCGAGGGCAGCTTTTGCCAAGCCGAGTTGTGAGCCGATCAAAATGAGTATCGTCACGGGAACTAACGCAGCCCGGTAGACCGGCTCGTCCTTGTTCTCGTTTCTGTAATGGCCCTGGAACGCCGGAGGGTATGGCAAGAATCGATGCTCCGGGACGAAGACATCTTTTGCGACGATCGTGTTGCTGCCGGTGCCCTTCATTCCCGCCATGTACCAGGTGTCTTCGATTGAAAGATCTGCCATCGGCATGAGCGACAGACCCAGATTCGCCATCCCTCCCAGCTCATCTTTCATATGAATCCCGCAGGCCGCCCACTGCGCGTGCCGGCATCCCGATGCCCATGCCCAGCGCCCGTTGACACGCCAACCGCCAGCGATCGGTGTGGCCTGGCCGTGCGGCGCCAGCGAACCGGCGATCCACGCGTCAACATCGGAATCCCAAATCTCTCGCTGCGCCTGCTCTGGAAAGAGCCCGGCGAGCCAGGCGCAGACATTGATCAGGCTCGCTGTCCACGAAGTTGAGCCGCACCCCCGGCCGAGTTCGGCCATCACCGCGATGTAGGTGTGAATATCCGTCCCGTAACCGCCATGCCGTTTAGGCGCCATCAATCGGCAAAGACCGGACTCTTTGAGCGCTTGAACATTTCCCTCGGGAAGATGGCGCAGACGGTCCGTTTCTTCGGCGTTCTGTTCGAGAATAGGACGTATCTTTGCAGCTCTCTGAATCAGTTCAGCTCTGTCCAGTGTGCTCGCTATCTTCTTTGTCTTGCCGCTCATGGTTTCGTGGCCACTTTGATGCGGAATGTTAGTGGGCCACGCCCACGGAAGTCACGACATATTGCTTCTAAAGGTGTGATCCGCGCCAGGGCGGGAAGGAACGCAGGTTCAAACGCAGAAAAACGAACCAATCGAGGAATGCGCCGTAGATTGAACTCAACAACGTTATGAAATTCGACAACATGTTCGGCAAGATCGCATCATCGGCAAATTACCAGTGCTATGACAATTCGCCTCAGGATGGAATTTTTGTGGACCACGCTTTCGTGTTTCCAAATTTTCCTAGTCGACTTTGATGCGCTGGCGGAATTGCTGGTTCTCATTGCAGACGAATTCAATTGGTTCCTCGTCTACAAAACGTTGATTGATACGCACGGTGAACGGTTTGGTGTAAGACTTTGGGTCTTCTACCTTCACGTCAATTTCGAGCTTTCCGAACGTGGGCCGTCGAAAGCGTTCGGTGAAATGCGCTTGTTCACTGTAAGGACTGCCCCGAACATCGAGCCAGCCATCGTTTGCACTGGTCTCTGCTCCACGAAGGTTGTTGGTTTCCACAACGAGCGTATCGCCTTCCCAGTGTCCGACAGAGTAACCGTACCACCACGATAGAGGATCGCCCGGCGGTGGCAGCTTTCGACCATCCGTATAGATATAGCGAAGGCCGTAATTGGCTTCGTAAAGGATCAGAACCAGACTTGCAGTTTGGACAATTTTGCGTGGCTGCGGCTGCATATGGAATTGAGTGATGCCCATTGGCAGGCAATTCGCGTCCGGATTGTCTTTGTTGTTTGTTGCCATCCGCGCTTTCTTCAGGTCTGCTGCCCACGGAGTGAAAGGAATGCCGCCCGGAATATTTGTGCCGATATCAAAAAAAGTGGCAAGGGGCGGTGCGTTGGGGTCTGGCGGAAATGGCGCCGCCCGTGGCTCGACAACAACAGCCCCAGTATCTCCGGTGCCCCGCGCCACAACTCCGGCGAGTTCCTGTGGGAGAGGATCACGATCTCCTCTCACCCAATTTCCGGAAAGATCCGGTTTGCCATTAGCTGTTCGCGGTGTGCGCGCATCCATTTGCACGCGGCCCTGCGCATCTCGGGGAACTCCAGGCGTCGCGTACTTTGGCCACTGCGCCAGCAGCGGCATGGAACACGCGATCAAAAGGACAACGGTAGCACTCCGATTCTTCATGGTTGTCGGCTCCTCATTGTCCCTGGCTGGAGCTTGCAAAAAGCTTCTTACCGGTGCTGGCCAATGTCACGAATCGCGCATTTGCGTGATTGCTTCCATCTTTGGCACGGCTGCCTTCGACAATAACAACGTCGCCTGTCTTCAGGGAAGTTTTGCTCCAACCGGCGCGCATCAGCCCATTGGGGCTACCCAACTCGACCCCCCAGTTGCTGACCTTGCCGGAATCATCCTTCACATCCATGAAAAACCAGGCATGAGGGTTCTGCCATTCCACCTTCGTAACCGTGCCCTGGAGATTTGCCGGTTTGCTGGCGTCGAACTCCGCTGCAAATGAATGGTGCGCTATTGCAGGAACTGTCGCGGCGAACAATACCGATATAGAGGCTAAAAGGAAAAGCGGTTTGCTCATGCGCGCATTCTACTGCTTTTTATGGCACTGGGTGCGATCGTTCATCGCAACGAGTCCCATAATTCAGAAGTCTAGTTTGGATTTGCGCCTCTGCCGCCGCGCTGGCCTCCGCGCCCACCGCCGCCAAAGCCCGCATAGGGAGTCGGGTGAACGATCAGCCGATCGAGGAACAGATCAATCGAGTGCGCCATGACCTCGACGGCGTCGAGCGCGGCGTTGTCGAACGCGTGGGCCGCGCCCTGGATCAGCGTCAGTGCCGTCGGCACGGCCGCGCCATTGAGCTTGTTGAAGAAATCGATGCTCGACGCCATCGGTACCGTTGTGTCGGCCGTGCCGTGAATGAAGATTGTCGGCGCGAAGCTCTTGCCGATGTATTGGGCCGGCGATGCGGCCTCCATGACCTTCGCGCGTTCTTCCGGGGACAGGTTCGTCGGGAACAGGTTTCCTGCAGTCCGGGTGCTCGCGAGAGGATAGACTCCAATTCCGGCCTGCACGTTCGAGCTCACGCCGGCGTTGCCTCCATTGCCTTCGAACTCGGCGACGCCGTTGGTTCCAGCTGCAAGCAGCGAGAGCAGGCCTCCCGCGGAGTAGCCTGCGATGGCGATTTTGTCGGCGTCGATGCCGATTTTCTCGGAGTTCGCGCGAACCCAGCGAATCGCGGCCTTCGTGTCATGGATCTGCGCCGGCCACAAGCCCTGGTTCGTCAGGCGATAGTTTACCGAGACATTCGTGTAGCCGAGACGCCCGAGCGCCCGCGCGTCGTTGACGATGTAACCTGCGTTCTTACTGCCGCTGGAAAAGCCGCCGCCGAAGAGATGAATGATCGCCATCCGCTTCGGCGTTACGCCCTGCGGTGGCGGATAGACATCGAGCAGCAGATCGAGGTCGCCGCCCTTGCCAAAGACAATGTCTTTGTCCACGCGCAAGTCGCTATTGTTTGGGGCCTGGGCGATCGCGGCGGCCTGAAGACCTGCCAGCGCCGGAACCGCTACGAGCGCCCCAGCCGCTTTTACAAAACCACGTCTGTTGATCTGCTTCATCGTGTCCCCTCCTCAAGGCTGTAGTGCGGCACATTCTATATCAATCGATCAATTCGAGCGCTTAAGCGCAGACCATTGTGTTCTCAGTTCTTCGACTGTCTTCATCTTGCAAAGTGCTTAAGTTGAGTCTGCGTCAGGGGCGCTCCGACGCAATTCGCAACTGGTCTGCAAATTGGGGCGTAAAGCTGGTCGAGTGATCCGACGCCCAATTTGTCATAGCGCGCTCGCACGCACGGATTGCCGAGTTGGAACAAATTCGTAAAACACATTCTGGACGCGACTCAGACGGATTCCCCGCAAGCTCAGTTTGAAGCGGCGACCAGCGGAGGGCATACTCGACCGCTGTGAGAAAAGTGTGAATTCATTTATGTACATTCTGAGTTCCCTGGGTCAGTGCGGCGATGTTGCAGCAGAACCGCTTCGAACGATGGAATTTAGGGGCCTTCTCGTGTGAATTCTTGTCATGGGCCCAAAAATTGAATAGCCAATTCGTTCTGCGGCGGAGTATCGCGAAGGTGGAGCGTGTTATTACAATCGATCTCTATTGAGTGTTGGACTTCGGATAATCAATGATTGCGTTCACCGGATCTCTGGGGTAAATTTCAACGCTCATGCCCACCTTTGAACGCATCGAACCTGTCTCCAAGAAGACACGCGTGGTGAGTCTCCTCCGTCAGGCCATCCTCTCCGGCACTATTAAAGGTGGAGAACAAATTGTTGAAGCCAAGCTGGCGCAGGAATTCGGCGTCGGCCAGGGGCTTATTCGAGAGGCGCTGATCGAGCTGGAGCATCACGGATTCGTGCAGCGTACGCCCTTTACCGGGACTATCGTTCCCATGCTGACGCTCGAAGATGCCCAGCAGATTTTTGAAGTGCGAATCGAACTGGAACCGCTCGCATTTTTCCTCGCCGCAAGACGCGCAAGCGAGCGCGATGTCGCAGCGCTTACCAGGATCATCGACAAGACGAAGATCGACGCGAAAGCGGAAGATCTTGAGGAATTCTTCGAAAGCCACCTGAGCTTCCGAAAGAAGGTGTGGGAACTTTCCGGCAATCGTTATCTGCAACAGGCCCTCGAACGCGTCGTGATTCCGCTATACGCTTTGTACCTTATTCGCCGCACCTACAATCGAGAAGGCATTGTTCAGACGCTCGACGAATGCATCGAACATCAGGACCGTATCCTCGACGCGTTTCGCCGGAAGGATGCGGAGGCCGGCCGGCTAGTGGCTCGCGACTTCCTTGTTTGCATGAGGGAATACCTTGGAACGCGCCTCGTCCCTGAGGTGCGCGGACCTGCCGCATAAAAAAGACTGTCGGTTCTCCCGGCGGTCTATACGTTACTCGTCAATTCGAGATTCTGGAAAAGGCCTGTACTAGGAAGTCGGCGTCTGGCGCTTCGTATTCCTGTCCTTCCGAAGCGTCTGCCGGAGGACGTTTAGAAAAGTCTCCAGCACTGGCGAGACCGCTTCGCGGTTGTAGGCGATGCCCTGCTCGACGGTGACGGACGACTGGATAGATCGGAAATCGATATCCGGCCAGAGCTTTTTTGCGTCTGGCGTCGCAAAAGCGACTCCCAGGCCGGCGCTTACGAGGGTAAGGCCTCCAACCATACTGTCCACCTCGTGAACCACGTTCAGTGTGAATCCAGCTTCGCTGCACATTCCCGTAATGGTGTCGTGCAGTCCCGGCGAGACACGTCTCGGGAACAGGATGATGGGTTGATCGGCAAGTGAGGACAGTGGGACTCTCCGAAAACGTGTCAGTGGGTGACCTGTTGGCGTGGCAAGACACAGGGGTTCTGCCCTGGTCGTTTCCAGGATCAGCGCGGGGTCATGAACGGGCAGAATCAGGAAGCCAATGTCGATGCGGCCTTCACGCAGCGCCTCCAGCTGCGCTCCGGTGCTCATGTACTGCAATTCGATGTGGACAGCCGGGTGTTTCCTTCCCAGAAGGCGCAAGGTGTCTATGAGGGCCCGGTTGAAACTGCCCGTGACTCCTACCAGCAGGTGGCCGATCTCTCCTCCACCGGCCTGCGATGCAACTTTTGAAAAATGGTCGATGCGGCCCAACACCTGGTGCGCTTCATCAACGAGCCTTCGGCCCGCGTCCGTCAGGCGAACTTTTCGGTTTGTTCTCTCGAATAGCTGCACTCCGAGTTCCTCCTCGAGCTGCCGGATCTGCTGACTCAAAGGTGGCTGACTGATGTTCAAACGTAATGCGGCGCGGCCGAAGTGCAGCTCATCCGCCAGTGCCACAAAATATCGGAGGTGTCGAAGTTCCATGGAGGACGAGAACGATATCAAATGTGCGACGACGCAGCCAGCCCGATCATACCCGATGATACTCCGGCCCTCTCACCGAAATGTATTGGCGTTCTTCGCAGCGGACGAACTAATGTTCTGGTCCGTTGAAGGGAGCACGTCGTGGAATTGCGTCACCTGCGTTATCTGGTTGCCGTGGCCGAAGAACTGCACTTCGGCCGCGCCGCATTACGTTTGAACATCAGTCAGCCACCTTTGAGTCAGCAGATCCGGCAGCTCGAAGAGGAACTCGGGGTCCAGCTCTTTCAACGAACGAAGCGGGTAGTACGTTTGACCGAGGCAGGGAAGCGGGTTGTCGATGAAGCCTATCAGGTTCTGGCCCAGGTCGATCATTTTGCAAGAGTGGCGGCAAAGGCCGGCGAAGGCGAGATCGGTCATCTATCGGTAGGGGTGCCGGGAGGGGGCAGCGAGATTCTCGTCGAGTCGTTGAAGTATGTGGCCAGGCGTTATCCTGCCGTGCGCATTGAGCTGCAGTACATGACAACGGGGATGCAGATCGAGGCTTTGCGCGAAGGACGTATCCATGCAGGATTTCTGAATCTCCCTGTTCAAGAGCCCGGGCTGACGCTGGAAACGGTTCGGAAGGAGCCACTATGCGTTGCGATGCCAAAAGGCCATCCGCTCGCACGCTATCAAAGTATCCCGATAAGCGAACTGAAGGGCCAGCGCGTCATTATGTTTCTGAGACGTGTGGCTCCGGGTCTGCACGACGAGATCACGGCCATGTGCCGCGATGCCGGGTTCACCCTGAATGCGATTCATGAAACAGATAACGTTGTAGCGGGAATGACTCTGGTCAGCGCGGAACTTGGCATTTCGTTTTGCAATCCCAGTATTCTGCGGCTTTGGCCGGAGCTCGTCTTTCGCCAGGTTCGAAGTCCCGTATATGTCGAACAGGCTGTTGCGTACCGTCGCGACGTTCAATCTCCTGTGCTCGGGATATTCATCAGCGTCGTCCGGCAGATTGTTCGAAGAAAGAGGGTGAGAGGCGCATAACCCAGCGCTGATCGTTTGCTTCTATGCCTGCGTCTCTAGCGCGCGGCAGGCGCCGCCGGCGCCGCCGGGAAATATGTCGCGATGCGATCGTTCAGTGTGAACTCCATGCCTAGTTGCGGGTACTGCTTCAGGACGTTCGTCCGCATTTCGGCCGCGGTCTTCGATTTCGCAACATTCGCGTCCCAATCGGCGATGTATTTCTTCATGAACTCGATGGCCGAGACATCGTGTTTCGCCCCGG
>Ga0184628_10001054_pt1 | contig 13886 bp, 12 predicted proteins | sample PLM4_5_b1_FD_133149 | JGI IMG/M metagenome (GOLD analysis project Ga0184628, IMG submission 133149) | Groundwater sediment microbial communities from an aquifer in East River, Colorado, USA - PLM4_5_b1 | ecosystem: Environmental > Terrestrial > Soil > Riparian zone | place: USA: East River... | reverse complement strand
TTGTCCACTCCATATGGATTCGAGAGGAGTATCGATGAAAACTGTAACCCTGCTTACTGTAGCTGCAGCCCTGTGCCTGCCGTTTTCACTGGCTGCGCAGCCGCCCGCTCAAACGCCCCCACCCTGCGTCCCTGCGGGTAATGTTCAGTTTGTCTGTGGGCACAACGCGCCGGAAGACCTCGTTATCGTTCCCGGTTCCGAATGGGTCGTTGCTTCTTCGTACGGCGGCACGGGTGGCATTCGCATTGTCAACGTGCGCACCAAGTCCACAACCCTTGCGTATCCGAGCGCTACCGCAAAGGAGCAGCTGGATACGAAGACCTACGCTGCCTGCCCTGGCCCGCCGGACGCTGCCCAGAAAGCAATGTTCACCACACATGGGATAGCAATTCGAGAAGGTAAGAACTCAGTACACACGCTGTACGCTGTGAATCACGGCAAACGCGAGTCGATCGAAGTTTTTGAACTCGATGCAAAAGTCAGCCCGCCGGCGTTGACCTGGATCGGCTGTGCGGTCGCTCCGGATCCGATCGGCTTGAACGAAGTTCTACCGCTGCCAGACGGCGGCTTCATCGGAACGGACTTTCTCGCACGCGGAGACGCTGCCGCCCGAACGAAGATGTCTGCCGGGGAAGTGAACGGCGCGCTCTGGGAATGGCACACCGGAAAGGGTTGGGCCAAGATTCCGGGCAGCGAAGCCTCCGGAGCCAATGGACTGGAACTGTCGAAGGACGGCAAATGGCTTTACGTCGCGGCCTGGGGAAACAATAAGTTCTTTCGCATGTCGCTCGGACAGACTCCGGTGAAGCGTGACGAGATTCCCTTGGGTTTCCGCCCAGACAATGTGCGGTGGGCGCCAGACGGGAAGCTTTACGTTACGGGCCAGGGAGGCACGGGCCAGGCGCAGACGACTAATATCGTGAAGATCGATCCGGACACTCTCAAGGTCACCGAGATTCGCACGGAGCCCAATACGCCAGGCTTCGGCGCCGGCACCGTCACCGTGCAGATCGGCAAAGAGCTCTGGGTTGGATCGTATCGCGGCGACCGCATCGCGATTTTCCCCGCGCCGTAAACAGCGCCCCGTCTCCAAAGGAGTGCACCATGTTGCGTAAGGTATTGACCGGCCAGCAGGCCGGGAAACAACCGTGCTGCTGAAATTCAACTTCCGCTGGATCGCGGCGGCAGCTCTCTTGAGCTGCGTCACTCTCGGCGCGCAGGATGTGCGAACCGCCGGAGCAACATATCAGGATATCCGCGATGGCTTCAAAGATACGTCGCGCTGGCTGACGTATTCCGGGGACTACACCGGTCAGCGTCACAGCCCTCTGACACAAATCACACCGGCGAATGTGGACAAGCTCACCGAGCAATGGGCATTCAACGCCGAAGGAATGTCCCGCGGCCGCGGATTCGAAGCGACGCCGCTGCTAATGGACGGTGTGCTCTATATCACCGGAACGAATAACTGGGCATGGGCAATTGATGCCCGAACGGGACGCGCGATCTGGCAGTACAAACGGGCGCTTCCCACCGGACTCACGTACGGCGGTGGAAATATCGTGAACCGGGGATTTGGTCTGCTCGGCAACAGCCTGTTTATGGCAACGCTCGACGCGCACATCATTGCTCTCGACCGGATGACCGGCGCCATTCTCTGGGATACGACGCTTGCGGATTTTAAACAGGGACACGCCGCGACCCTGGCACCTCTGGTCGTCAGGGATAAGGTGATCGTCGGTAACTCCGGAGGCGACGAGCCCACCAGGGGTTTCATCGATGCCTACGACGCGAAGACCGGCGCACGCGTGTGGCGGTTCAATACCATTCCCGCACCGGGTGAGCCCGGTGGCGACACGTGGCCGATTCCGGAAGTTGTACCGCGCGGCGGCGGGGCCGCATGGGTGACTGGCAGCTACGACCCGGATTTGAATCTGCTGTACTGGGGAACCGGAAATCCGAATCCGGATTACTACGATGCCGATCGCAAGGGCGACAATCTCTACACGGCGTCGCTTGTGGCCCTCGATGCCGACTCCGGAAAACTGAAGTGGCATTTTCAATTCACGCCTCAGGACAACCATGACTGGGATGCGAATCAAATTCCCGTTCTGGCGGATATCACAATCAACGGTCGCGCCCGGAAGGTTGTCATGGTGGCCAGCCGCAACGGCTTCTTCTATATATTCGATCGGGCGACGGGAGAGCGGTTGCTATCGAAAGTCTTCACCAACACAACATGGGCCAGAGAGATCGGACCCGACGGCCGGCCCATTGTTCTCCATACAGGGATGATTCTGCCCGGTGAAAGCGAAGTGACGACCACCTGTATTCCGGACAATTACGGCGGCACCAATTTCAGCCCGCCGTCATACGACGCGGCGCGTCAGTTGTTTTTCGCGATGACGCGCGAGACCTGCGCCATCTATCTGCCGGTAAAACAGGAACCGGTGCCGGGCAGGTTGTACAACGGCGGCACCGTGAAACGTGTTTCTACTCCGGACACCGAATACAGTTCGGTTCGCGCGATCGATGTCACGACGGGAAATGTGAAGTGGGAGTTCAAGGTTGGCGCGCCGTCGATGGCGGGGATTACCACGACCGCATCCGGGCTTGTGTTTGCAGGCAGTCAGGAAGGGAACTTCAACGCGCTCGACGCGGCAACGGGCAGGAAGCTGTGGAGTACCAATACCGGCGCGAATATCTACGGAGCTGCCGCAACGACCTACATGCTGGATGGCCGACAGTTTGTTTTGATTCCCTCAGGCACCCGACTCATTGCGTTCGCGCTGCCGGCAAACTGAGTAAATTTCCATTAGCGGAAACAAATCGCCCTCCTCAGTGAGGAGGGCAGCGGGATCGCGAAGCGGATCCCGCGGGGGGTGGTTCCAAAACCGCCAACCTTCAGGATGGTTCCTTTGGAACCACCCCGGCGCTTCGCGCCACCCCTCCTGACTCAGGAGGGGAATTTGTCTTCATTTAACTATTTCCCGCCGTCGTTGGCCGCTCCGCCATCCAATGACGAGGCAGCAAACAATTTTCGGCCGTCGGCAAGCGTGACGTCACGGCCATTGGCGCGATTGCTGCCGTCCTTGGACTGAAAGCCGTCCACAATGACTTCCTTGCCGACTGGAATGGACGTTTTCGTCCAGCCCCGTTTGACCAGCGCATTCGGCGGACCGAGTTCAATGTCCCAGCTCGTCACTTTGCCATTGGCATCCTTCACATCGATGTGAAGCCACGCGTGCGGATTGATCCACTCCATCTTCGTGACGTTTCCTCGAAGCTGCAGCGGCTTCTTGTCGTCGAACTCCGCCGAAAATGCGTGGTGTGCCAGGAGCTGTGCAGAAACGACCAGCAATGCGGCAACGGCAATGAGAATTTTCTTATTCATATGGTGTCCCTACTTTGCGGGTTTCGCCGCGGCAGCCTCCGCGGCCTTCTTCTCCTCGGCTCGCGCGGCAAGCAGGATATTCCGCAGTCCAAGGTTTCCCTCGTGGCATGCGTATTCCAAAACCGGTTGAGTGTCGTCCATGGTCAACGGCATCGCAAACGTCCACGGCTTCGTCCAGGTTTTCGGATCCTCGACGGTCACAGCCCATTTCACCGTCTTCGGTGCGACGCGGGTGAAGCGTTCGGTCAGCTTCAGTGTTGCGCCATTCGCGCCACGATACGCGTCTTCGTCCCGGAAGTTGGTGGTCTCAACAACCAGGGTATCGCCTTCCCAGTGACCTCGCGGGTCTCCCATGTATGAACGTACTTTCATGCTCGCATGCGGGCTGCCGTCGAGCGGGATAATGCGAGTTTCGTGAATCATTTCATATCGGATGGCGACGTATTCCTTCGTCTGAAGGATCTGATAGGAGTTGCCGTAGATGACGGGCATCATCGAGCCGGGAAGTCCGCGCGTGATGCATCGATCGTACAAGCTTCGGTCTTCCCACGAGTCGGCGGGGCCGCGACCGCGACGGGCCGCGGTGCGAGCCGCAGCTCTCTCGGCGGCTTCGGGAGTGGTCGGAGGAATCTTCCCGTCCGGCGGATCGACCACCAGCCACGCCTGGCTGCCTTTCACCATGTTGAGATCTTTTTGCCACCAGTCCTCGGGTGCATGCAGCGGTCCTGCGAACGACTCGACGGTTCGCTGTTGTGCGGCCGCTTTGATGGCGAGGAGTTCTTCGCCCTTGATGTCTTCAAGTTGTCGTCCGGCGAATTGATTCGGGCGCTCGAGTGGAGTGCCGTTCTCGCTCAAGTTGGAGAACCAGCCCTGAAGGTCTGGATCGCCCCACGGAGTCTTCGGCGCAACCCAACTCTTCGCAGGGGTTGGGGCCGGGGCAGTCGACTTTGCCGGACTCGGCGCCTGGCCCAGCAAGGTGTGCCAGGCAATGGGGGCGGCAAAACTCATGACCATCAGGAGACTTGCCAGTATCAGAATTCGACGACTCATTGAATCCTCCTATTTTGAGGGCTTCTTCCGGAGATCCCCATACAACAACTCTTCGGCGTACTCGACGCACTTGAAGTCCGTCAGACGGAAATTTTTTTCCACGCGCCGGTACAAAGGCATGCTGATTTTCCACGGCCTCGTAAACGTCTGCGGATCTTCGATCGTGGCTTCGTACTGCATGTGATCCGCATCCATCAGCGTGAAGCGTTCAACCACGTGCAGCTGGTCGCTGTGAAAATTACCGGCCCGATCAAACCAGGTCCCGTCTGTGAAGCCCGTGTTGTCCACTACGAGCGTTTCGCCATCCCACCGGCCGTTGGCAGTACCCATCCAGGTGTCCACGGCCGCTTCCACCGGTTTCCCCATGTTGATGACGCGATCGGAACTCGCAAATTCGTAGGCCATCAGAATCGAAGCAGGCGTTTGGAGAATCTGGAAGGGATAGGGCATATACGTCGCGCGTGGAATCCCTGGCATATAGCACTTCACTTCCGGATCGAGTGCGAGACGGTTCGCGAAATTCTTCTTTCGTATTTCCAGTGCGGCAGGTTTGTAGGGGATATCGCCACCTTCAACGACACCCAGCCCGCCGGGAGTCGCGCCCCTGGCGCCCATTTGGTAAAGCTGTGGCGGCGATGGCGAGTGATCTTCCAGATCCCAATGCGCCGTGCTGAAGGACTGCCAGATTCCGCTCAGATTCGGGTGACCATCGGTGGATCGAGGTCCGCGATAAGGCGTTCCTCGCTGCGGAGCGACCTGCGCTGCAAGGCAGCAGGAACCGATCGCAAGAGCCACGATCAGTACGATAAAGGTTCTCTTTTTCATCTCTTAGCCTGATGTTGGTTGGAGTCTAGGTGGAGCACCGAGGAGAGTCAAGCCTTCCCATTATATGCACCAACGACGAATAGCCCCTGCCAGGAGGGGCGATCTGTCGGACTACTCGTAGAAGTCCGGAGATTTCCTGAGTTTTGCGAACGCCGTGATGTCGTGCTGTATCCAGAGCGCCGCACCGCTGGTCTTGAGAAACGTTTCAAGTGTCGCGCGCGATGCCGTGGTCTGTTGCGGGTTAAAGTCTCTTGGGGGTACACGATTGAGAGTCCTCTCCTCCGGGTAGTGAAAGAGGTCCCCACCGAGCACGACTTTCCCGGTTTTCGCCAAATCCAAAAAAAGCACCTGATGGCCGGGAGTGTGTCCCGGGGCGGACTTCAGTACGACTTTGCCGTCTCCAAACACGTCGTAGTCATCGTCCTTATTGATGATGACTGTTTTGCTTTTCGCCAGCTTACTATAATTCGCCGGTATCGTTCGTTCCGTCGATCCGGAAAACATGATGTCGTGTTCGGACTTCCGCGCGATCCAGGTGGCGCCGGCGAAGTCGTTCGCATTGGCGATGTGATCCCAGTGATAGTGCGATAGTGCGAGGTATTTGACGTCATTGGGGCGATAACCCGCTTCGGCCAGCTGCGTTTTCAGAGGCTTTGTTACCGTGACGTCGCGTTCGGTCAGGTCGGGCAGAGCGAAATGCAGACGAACGGGCGCTCCGGTCGGTTTCCAGCTGTCATCCCGAATCGCTCCGACGTCCCACATCAATGTTCCTTTCGGGTGAGCAATCAGAAAACAGCCAATCGACATGTCGGTGTTGCCAACTTCATTTCTCTTCAGCTGGTAGGCTTCGGCGCTCGTGTAATTCAGAATGCCGCAATCGAAGACATACAGCCGAAGTGATGAAGGCAGTGCCGCGGCGAATGTTCCTGCGAATCCAGCGACGATCGCGAAACCCAGGACCAATGCAAGCCATTTTGAGTGCGAGTTGGGGGTTGACATGGATTTTCTGTTCTCCGGGACTAGACGCGCTTAGCCTACTGTAGGCTTCCAGAATTGGCAATGCATTGCAGCGCCTCCAGCGTGTATGATTTCCGCGAAAAAGGAGTATTCATGAAACGACGTATTCAAATTGCCGCTTCGGTCAGCACTGTTTCCATCGCACTTCTGGTTTACGCGTTCACCGCACTTTCGCAGCAGCGCGGCGCTCCTGCGGCGCCAGGTGCGGCCCCGGCTGGACGCGGCGCACCCGCCGGACAGGCTGCGGGAGCCCCGGCCGCGCAGGGAGGACAGCGTGCTGCGGCTCTGCCAGGCACCGAAACCGGTTGGTCGTTGTTTCAGACGCGTTGCGCCGTGTGTCACTTGAATCCCGCAGTGGATCTTGCGATTCCGGGAACCGTGTTGCGCGAGATGACGCCGGAGAGAATTTTCGCGTCGCTCACCACCGGCACGATGAAGGAGAAGTCCGAAGGAATCACGGATCCGCAGAAGCGTCGAATTGCGGAGTTCCTCTCCGGCAGACCGATCGGAAGTTCCCCAGCCGGCGATGCGAAGAACATGCCCAACAAATGCACGCAGAATCCTGCGATGACGGACCCCGCCGCCGGCGCCAGCTGGAACGGCTGGGGCAACGACAACAGCAATACGCGATTTCAGCCTGCAACTCAGGCTCGTCTCACAGCGGCCGATGTTCCAAAGCTCAAACTGAAATGGGCCTTTGGATTTCCGACCGGCGAGACCACAAGCTCGCAGCCGACGATCGTTTCGGGAAGAGTTTTTGTAGGCAGTGACAATGGATACATCTATTCATTGGATGCCGCGACCGGATGCGTCTACTGGTCGTTTGAAGGCGGATCGATCGTGCGCGGTTCATTGGCGGTTGGCGCGGTTACGGGACAGGGCAATGCCCGATATGCCGTTTTCTACGGCGACGGTCACGCCAACATTTTTGCCGTGAATGCTCAGGACGGCCGTCTGCTTTGGAAAACAAAAGTCGATTCGCACATTGTCGCGCGGATCACGGCAGGAACGCGTTACTACAACGGCAAGCTGTTTGTGCCGGTGTCGTCTTCGGAAGAATTCAGCAGCGGCACGGCGGACTATCCCTGTTGCACGTCGCGCGGAAGCCTTGTTTCCATCGATGCCAACACCGGGAAGATCTTATGGAAGACGTGGGTTGTGCCGGGCGAAATGAAGCCCTACAAGATCCAGTCCAACGGCGTGGTGTTGTATGCGCCCGGCGGCGGAGGAGTGTGGAATTCGCCGACGGTTGATCCCGCACGCCAGGCTGTTTATATCAGCACGGGCGATGCAACGACATTTCCTTCTCCCGTTACAACGGATGGCGTGATTGCCGTTGACATGAATAACGGAAAACTGCTGTGGTCCTATCAGGCCGATGAAAAGGACGTCTTCATGGGAGGCTGCAACGGTCCGGTTCGCAGCGAGGCCTGTCCAAATCCGATGGGGCCGGATCTCGATATCGGCAACTCTCCAATTTTGAAATCGCTGCCCGGCGGAAAGCGGGCGCTGTTCGTCGGCACCAAGCGAGGGCATGTCATCGCGCTGGATCCCGATAACAATGGTGCGGTGCTTTACCGCGTCCTGGCCACGACCGGTCAGCCTGTAATCATGGGCGGCGGCGCCGGCGGCAATATCGTGTGGGGTGGCGCAGCGGACGATCAGAATATTTACTACGGCGCCGGCGGAAGCGCGGGCCTCGTGGCGTTGCGATTGGCTACAGGGGAAAAGGCATGGGCCTTCACGCCGACTCAAGGCGGAAACCTGGGCGCAGCGCCTACGGCAATTCCCGGCGTTGTTTTTGAAGGCGCATCCAATGGCCGGTTGTATGCGGTTTCCACCGCGAACGGAAGTGCGATCTGGGATTTCAACACCGCGCAGGAATTCACCACGGTGAACAAGGTGCCGGCGAAAGGTGGAGCGATCTCCGTTTCCGGCGCTGTGGTCTCCGGTGGAATGGTTTTTGTGAGTTCCGGCTATGCAATTACCAGCGCGCCATCCGGAGGGAACGTGCTCCTGGCGTTTTCGACGGAGTAGGACGGCACGCCAAAGTTGAGATAAGTACCCCATCGCCCCTCCTGGCCAGGAGGGGTGGCCCGAAGGGCCGGGGTGGTGGATCAATCGAATTCCTGGTGCGAGGAACTTGATCCACCACCCCGTCTACGCCGCTGAAGTCGCTTCGCAATTTTTTTTGATGGCGCAGCCACCCCTCCTGGCCAGGAGGGGTCATTGCTCAATTACCGCTGTTCCGGAGCCGGGCCTGCAGGCAGTGCCGGAGGTGTTGGCGGCGGTGCCGCAGGCATCTCCGCTTTGCCATCCAGAGCAAATACGAACAAGATCGGAGCGTTATCCACCGTCTCGTTGTTCGGTCCCACGACCGTTGCGGCGCGGCCTAATCCTCCGCCGAATGCCACATACTGTTTGCCTTCCACTTCGTATGTAATCGGTGGGGCCATGCCCGTGCGAGGCACCTTCACTTCGTAGAGGACCTCGCCTTTATCCGCGCTGATCGCGCGGAAGCGGCCGTCGTTGATCACCTGGAAGACCAGGTTTCCTGCCGTTGTTGTCGTGCCGCCACAACGGGGCACCAGCCGGCGTCCGGGAGATCTTGAAATCGGACCAACTCGAAATCGGACGAATCCTGCATTTAGAAACCCGAAATCAAGAAATCTCAAATCGAACGTGCACCAGTCCAATTTGAGGTTTCTAATTTCGGGTTTCTAAATGCAGGATTCGTCCGATTTCGAGTTGGTCCGATTTCAAAATTTTCAAAGCGCGAATGTCTGCCGCGTCCCCCGACACCCGGTTTGACATCGACGCCGAAAGATCATACTGTGCCGTGCAGAAGGTCGACTCCTTTGGAGATAACAATGAGATATCTAAAAACGTTTTTCTGGACGGCGGTATTTGCCGCGGCCCTGGCAGCACCAGTTGCAGCGCATCATTCCTTTGCTGCGGAATACGACTCCACCAAACCCATCACCCTGACTGGCAAGGTGACGAAGGTGGAGTGGATGAACCCGCATGCATTCTTCTACATTGACGTGAAGGATGAAAAGACCGGTCAGATCGCAAACTGGTCCATCGAACTGGGAAGCCCGAACAGTTTGATGCGGCTGGGCTGGACACGGAATTCCATGAAGATCGACGATGTCGTCACGTTGCAGGGAAGTCTGGCGAAAGATGGAAGCAAGCTGGTCAATGCGCGAAATGTCGCATTGGCAAGCAATGGGAAGCGGCTGTTGACGGGTTCCAGCGAAGGAACCGGTCAGTAACAGGGAGACCAAATCTTATGCGTTTTCGACATGTGGCGCTCGTCAGCATTGCAGTACTCATCGTTGTCGCGGCTGGAGCTGCCGGACTGGCCGTGCAAAATGCGCCGCGCAGCGCCGATGCGGATTGGCCGACATACAATCGGGATCTCGCCGGCACCCGCTATTCGCCGCTGACGCAGATCAACGCTGGCAATGTCGCAACGCTGAAACAAGTGTGGTCTTACCGTCTCCGGCCCGAGCCTGGCGTTGTTGCGCCTGCCGTCAGCCAGCCCGCCAGTGCCGCCGAGGTTTTTCAGGAAGTCACTCCCATCGTGGTGAACGGCGTCATGTACATGCCGTCCGGCAATCGCGTGGTCGCGCTCGAACCGGAAACCGGCAAGGAGATCTGGCGTTATGAGTTGTCGGAAGGGCTCGCGTCCTTTCGCGGAGTGGCGTATTGGCCTGGCGACGGTGTCAATCCGCCTCGAATTCTTTTTACCAGTCTTCGAAAACTCATCGCGCTGAATGCGCAAACCGGAAAGCTCGATACCGAGTTCGGCGAAAAGGGTCAGGTGAACCTGACGATCCCATATGCCGGCGTTCCCGCAATCTTCAAAAACGTCATTCTGATGGGTTCGAATTTCTATGGGCCCGGACAGCAACACATCGGACCGCAGCTGAGCACCAGCAAGGGCGAGAGCGGCGATACCAGCGCATATGATGCGCGCTCAGGAAAGAAGCTTTGGGATTTCCACACCATTCCACGGCCCGGCGAAGTCGGCAATGACACATGGGGCAATGACAGCTGGAAGAATCGTACCGGCAACAACGTCTGGTCTTTCACGCTGACTGTCGACGAACAGCGTGGCATCGTCTATCTGCCTGTCAGTGGTCCCGGCATGAACTACTACGGCGGAGACCGGCCGGGCAACAACTTGTTCGGTAACTCCACCGTCGCTGTCGATGCGGTCACCGGCAAGTTGAAGTGGTACTTCCAGAACATCCATCACGAATTGTGGGATTACAATCTGCCTCCCGCTCCTGGATTGATTGACATCGTGAAGGACGGCCGAACCATTCCCGCTCTCGCGCAGGTCGGCAAATCGGGATTCATGTTCATACTGAATCGCGAAACCGGTGAGCCTGTGCACGGCGTGGTAGAGCGCCCGGTGGCAAAAGGCGATGTTCCGGGAGAATGGTATCCGCCCACGCAGCCGATTCCTGTGAAGCCTGGTCCCATTGCCAGAGTCAGCATGACCGAAAAGGATCTCGTCACAGCGGAAGACACCACTCCCGAACATGCACAGGCATGCAAGGAATTGTGGGACAAGACGAAGTTTCGCAATGAAGGTCCGTATACACCGTGGCTCTACAAGCCGAATGGCGGTCCACCGACAATCATCTTCCCAGGAATGACCGGCGGGACAAACTGGGGTGGAACGGCAACCGATCCAAAACTTGGATATATTTTCGTGAACTCGAAAGACGAACCATCCTCCGGATGGATACAGCCGAATCCCCGATACAACGAAAGCACCAAGGACACCGAGTTTCCTTATTCGCAGACCGGTGGCGGCAGCCTCGCTGCCATGGCTCGCGACAAGGACGGCCGTTCTCTGGGAAATCTTCCGTGCTTCAGGCCTCCATGGGCCAGCCTGATGGCCGTGAACGCCGCAACTGGAGAATTTGTCTGGCGCGTCCCGCTTGGAATCAATGACAACATGCCCGAAGGCAAAAAGAACGTCGGTTCGCCGGGCTACGGCGGTCCGATGGTGACGGCGGGCGGACTGGTGTTTATCGGCGCCACTCGAGACAAACGGTTTCGCGCATTCGATTCGAAGACGGGCAAGGAACTCTGGACCATGCAGCTGGATTACAACGTGACTGCAATCCCAATGACGTACCAGGGAAAGGACGGCAAGCAATACGTTGCCGTTGTCGCCGCGACGAATGGAACGGGAAACAACGAATCGTTGCGCGTGTTCGCACTGCCATAATTCTCCCAAATGGAAACTCGACAACTTGGCGGATTGACGGTTCCCGTTTTGAGTTTTGGAACGGGCACATTTGGTGGAACCACTCCAACATTTAAAGCATGGGGCGACAGCAATGCGGCGGAGGCCACACGTCTTGTGGACATCTGCCTCGATGCCGGCGTCTGCATGTTCGATTCAGCGGACATCTACTCCTCGGGCATGTCCGAAACGGTACTTGGACAGGCCGTGGCCGGCAGACGCGACAAGGTGTTGATCTCCACGAAAGGGACGTTTCGAAACGGCAGGGGAATCAATAACGTCGGTTCATCACGACAGCATTTGATTGCGGCAGTCGAAGGAAGCTTGAAACGGCTGGGGACGGATTACATCGATCTATACCAGCTTCATGGCTTCGATGCGCTGACGCCGGTGGAAGAAACGCTCGGTACACTCAATGATCTGGTTCGCGCCGGCAAGATTCGCTATATCGGTTGTTCGAATTTTTCCGGCTGGCATTTGATGAAGTCGCTGGCCGTTTCGGATCGCTACGGCTGGCCGCGCTATGTGGCCAATCAGGCGTACTACTCGATGATCGGTCGTGATTACGAGTGGGAGCTGATGCCGCTGGCGCTCGATCAGAATGTGGGAGCCGTCGTCTGGAGTCCTCTTGGCTGGGGACGCTTGACCGGCAAGATCCGGCGAGGCCAGTCGCTGCCGGAGGTGAGTCGTCTGCACAACAAGACCGTTGTCGAAATCGGCCCGCAGGTGGAAGACGATTATCTCTATCGCGTTGTGGATGCGATCGAACAGGTGGCAGCACAGGTTGAAAAGACCGTGCCTCAGGTTGCATTGAACTGGCTGTCGCAGAGACCTTCGGTCAGCACCATCATTATTGGAGCTCGAAACGAAGAACAGCTGCGGCAGAACCTCGGAGCCATCGGCTGGTCTCTGACGAAAGATCAAATCTCCGTACTCGATGCCGCCAGTGCCAGGCAGCCAATCTACCCGTACTGGCATCAGCGGTTCTTTACAGACAGGAATCCCCCGCCGGTATAGCCGCAAGTCGGTTTATACTTCGCGGCATGAAACTCACAACGCTTTTGAAAATTCCTTTGGTGATCCTGGCCCTGCCGCTTGTGCTGGCTGCTCAAACAACACCCGTTGTCCAATTGCAAAATCTGGCGCATGCGGTCGAGAGTCTTGATAAGACCGTGCCGTTCTATCGCGACGTGATCGGTCTGACTGTCGGCGGGAGAGATCCACTCGCGGCGCAACCGCAGGCGCTCAATGAGGACATGTCGAAGTTCACCGCGACCAAAGGTGCGAAGTTTCGTGCGGCCACGTTCCGCATACCGAATGCGACTTTCGGTTTTGAGCTGACCGAGTTCACCGGGGCGCCGCGCAAAGCCGTGCAGCCTCGTCTTCAGGATCCGGGTGCGGCGACGCTGGTGCTGCAAGTTCGAGACATGGACAAGATAGTGGCAAAACTCAAGGCGGCGAATACCGTAATTGTTACCGCAGGGGGAGCGCCCGTGAATCCGTCTGGCAATGCAACCAGCAAAATGCGCGAGATGTTGATCCGCGATCCCGATGGATTTTTTGTGCAGCTCGTTCAGCCGGATCCGCTGCCTGCAGCCGCCGCGGATGCCGCTGCCGGAGATATCCTGGGAGGGTCGGTGCAGCTGTCGATTGAAGATTCCGCAAAGACAGTGGCATTTCTCCGAGACGCAATCGGTTTCGTCGCGCGTCCCACCGGCCAGCTGGCAACCAATGCGACGGTTGTGAATCTGATCAACATGCCCGGCGCACAATGGCGTATCACACACGGCAGTATTCCCGGAACGACGCTTGATTTCGGTCTCATCGAATATGTTGGGGTTCCGCGAACGAAGATTACAGCGGGTGCTGAAGACCCGGGCTCGCCTGCATTCACCATGGTTGTGCGCGACATCGATGCGGCGGTGGATCAGTGGAAAAAGGCCGGCGGTACCGTCGTTTCGACTGGCGGTATGGCGATAAAGGGGCCGACCGGTGCCGGCAACGTGTTCGTTCGTGACGTCAACGGCTTCATGTGGGAGCTGATCCAACGCGCCACGGCGCCACGGTAACCCGGTGCAAGATTGAGATCGCCCCTCCTGGCCAGGAGGGGTGGCCCGAAGGGCCGGGGTGGTGGGGTGGTTCCAGTTCCTTCGAAATTTAATCTGGCGCACTGGTGCCGGATCTGCAATTCAGGTTTTAGTGATTGATCCACCACCCCGTATCTGGACTCCTCCGTCAAGAAGAGACACGTCCCCGTCCCCCCATTAAATGAGGTTCCCGATCTCGATTCCGCAAGAGTAGCGAAGAGACGGTGATTGATGAGTCAGACTG
>Ga0184628_10001053_pt1 | contig 13890 bp, 15 predicted proteins | sample PLM4_5_b1_FD_133149 | JGI IMG/M metagenome (GOLD analysis project Ga0184628, IMG submission 133149) | Groundwater sediment microbial communities from an aquifer in East River, Colorado, USA - PLM4_5_b1 | ecosystem: Environmental > Terrestrial > Soil > Riparian zone | place: USA: East River... | reverse complement strand
GAGGAGGGAGATATAGGGGGTTGGGGCGGTGGGTGCAAAAGGGGGCGGGCCTCAACTAAGCCTCCCAGAGTATAGCCAGCCTTGCGATGAGCGAACGGCAGACGCTCCTTGACGCGTAGGTTCGGACCACAGAGAATTCAACTTACGCGTGCTGACAGCCCGCGTGGGGGGCTCCGCACATGGCAGGGGATGTTGGAAAAGTGCCGAATCCTGATGGCACCGGATGTAGGCAGGTGTTTTCTGCCATTTACGCTTGGCTTTGGCACACACCTCGCGCGAACAATGGTGCCGTTTTTGCGCGATTCTGCAAATACGCCGTTCTCCTCTGCGGCGTGATCGTTACGCTCAAGATTGTTTTCGATGCATATTCATTCTACGTCGCGCGGCGAGATCTTGATTCCGAGTTGCGATCAAAAAAAGTCTCAAGTCTCGAATACCTCAATGTGTTGTCGCAACGCCAGCGCGCGCTCGCCATTACGACCCTGGAAGCGCGATGTCTCCAACGTACGGAATTGGCACTGTTCAGAGTTTTTGATGCCGCCGAGTACGATCGAATTGAGAAAGTTTACACCGAGTTACTTGAGCAAAAAAACCGCATGCGTGACATCATCACGAAGTCGGGCAAAGATCTGATCGATGTCGATAATGCAGTAAAATACATTGAACATCCATATTTTCAGCTATCCAAATTCGGTGACTATTTCAAGCCACTGAACGACGACGCTGCTAAGAACCCCGCCTATCTGAAATTGAAGAGAGATTTTAAATACGAAAGCGATAAGTATGTCGCGATTGCTGTGGCAAGCTTACCACTTCGCGAACGGCTAGCGCGCGCCAACGATCATTTCCAGAACGAGGTCTATAGCGCGTGGATCGACCAAAAGGACAGTATACGGGCTACAATTAAAAATTTTGGACACAAGCTAATCGATGTCGATAGAGCAATGAGATACGTCGATAGCCCTGAGTTCGTACCCTCCAAGCTCGACGAATATCTCAAGCCTTTGGAAAAAGAGGAAAACACAAATGACATTTACAGTAAGCTACGCAAAGAAATAAAAAGCCATATAGATAATTTTATCGAGATTGCAAAAAAACATTCGCTTCCCGATGAAGTTGATAAATTAATACAAACCAAGCAACCTCCGCCGCCAATGTATTGGAACTTGGATGCGATCAAGATTGTGATAGAGCGCATCGATCAGGCAAGACTACAGCAGAAAGAGACCAAGGAAAAGATCGGTGACCTCGACGACCTAATGGCCCGCTATGCGGTCTGGACTGGGGCGCTTACTGGGGGAGCCATCGACAACCCCGTGCTGGATGATGTCGCCTATCAGATCGGCAAGGATGACCCGCGCACACTGAAGGAGCAGAATTGCAAGCGGTTCGGAGATTATTACGCAGCGGTCAACGCAAAGATCCTTGGCGCTGACCCAACGCAGGGAAAGTCCTTCGAGGAACTGAATTGGCGCGAGACGTTCGCAAGCATCTGGCCGCTCTACAACAATTTTTTGTTGGGGTATTTCAAGCAACCGCCAGCAGCGCAGACACTGTTTGTAACTTTGTTGCTGGGAACCTTAGGTGCGTTGACGCTGAATTTGCTACGGATGTCGGCTGTGGGGTGGTGGAAGAATCAAAAAGATCCGCTATGGGGTGAGATCATCGTCGGACCACTGCTGGGGGCACTTGCGGCATTTGGTATCTTTCTGGTCGGAAATGCTGGCCTGCTGTTGACCGGGGAAACCAACGGCGCTCAGGCACCATCCGCATATTTTATTGGCCTTTTGGGATTTCTGTCAGGCCTAATGTATGATGAGGCATTCGGCCAGGTTCGCCGCGTCGGGATTAAAATGTTTGCCGACAAGACTAGCGCAGAAAGCGTTAACGTTCGGGCTGAGGACCGTTCGCTTGCAGAAACCTTGAAGGGCAGCAGCGCCTCGTTGGCCGCGAGTCTCATTCTCAAATACGGCGTCGGAACGCGGGTCAACCTCGAAAGCGAATTCACTCTACTGATCCCGTCGGATGAAGCGATGGGGAAACTTGCCCTAACAACTTGGACTGCGCTCAACGATTCTCACAGTGGTGTCTTTGAGAAGTGGTATAAACGGCATCACGCCGCCAAACGCATTACCAAGGCGGATGTCGCCGGCGACGGCACGATCACCGCTGTCAGCAAGTTGAACGTCGATGACGGCACGTCCTATGCATTGGCGCTCGATGGAACGGACTTAAAGATTAACAACGTCCGAATTCTAATTGCAGACGTAATCTGGAAAAAGGGTGTCATCCACGTTCTCAGTGCAGAGATCCCATAATCATTGGAACGACTAGGTCGGCCACCCGCCCTACGCGCTAAATTTTCCGGGCGGCTAGTCGAATTGATGCCGAGGGTCATAGGCTCAACCTGTGCGGCCATTATCACTTATCTTCAGCGTCAATCATGCGGACTCTGATTGCGCCATCTTTACCATAAGCGTTGGCCGATCGCTCTGCTAAAGCGATCTGGGCGGCTAGGAGTTCTGGAGATGAGGGAAATTCGGTAATTTTCATGGAAAGCGATAACCGCCCCTCGAGCAGTTGCCGGACGCCGTGTAGAACGGCAAGTTGATTTTGCTCAAGTTCGACCCGTCCTTTAGGATAATAAATCCCGCGTCGCAATTCCTCTTCGGAAAAATTATATCCGAGAGCTGCTGACATTGCGGACAATAGATCAACTAAGAGATCGTTGATCCGCTGACTCCACGCTCTAACCTCGGCTTCATCATTTTCGTCCCGCGCAACTTCGTGATATTGGCCGAAAAGTGAACGCCACGCATTAATGACTGCGCGGTCTTTTGAGCCGCCGAGTCTACTCGGACTGAATTCGAGGTCGATCAGATTCAACGCTCTCACAAAATCGTCATTCAATCGCGTGGCGCGGTTCGACATTAATGCGTGGAAAATGGCGCGCCGCGATCGTCGACGCTCGGTCACGCGTTCAATCCATTTTTGAGCTTGCACGGCAAGAATAGGACCAGCGATTGTCGCGGCGGCAATGATTACAATTTCCATTTCAGTCATGGCGTCCCTCGTTCCTAAATTGGGCGAGCTAACGAAGAATAGCCTTTTCCCTCGGTAAAAGTCGTGGGCGGATTAGCGCAGCGCAATCCGCCATTCGACAGATCGGCGGGTTATGCCTTCGGCCAACCCACCCTACACTTGCTTACCCACCCCCCAGGAGTCCCCCCATGGGCACCATCCGACTGCTGACGGCTCCGATGTGCGGCATCGTGCGGTTTCCGCTGTTCCAGCTTTTTGTCGTGGCCGCCGCGATGGTGGGGCTGCAGGCCGCCGCCGGTGCGGAGCCCGCTTCGGGCACCATCGACTATCGGAGCAGAGCCGGCGCCGTCGCCGTCACGGTCGCCAACGTCTACCTGGTCAAGGGGCCGGATGCGGTCAGCGGCAAGACGATCCGCGAGCTGATCTTCACGGCGGCCGACATCGGCGCCAAACTGCGGGCCTGCGCATCGATGATGTGCGCCAGCGGCACTGTGACCGAAGGCATGACCGTCGATTTCGACGCCGGCCCGCGGCTGAACTATTGGGTTGTCGGCAACGGCCAGAAGATTCAATATTCGGGCACCGCCAAACCCGACGAGACCCTCAAGCTGACCGCCGACACCGCGCAGCGGCTCGCCGGCACATTGACCATCGACCATGGCGCGATCGGCGGCGCCAGGGTCAACGTCACGTTCGACGCCACGGTGGTCAAGCAGTTCAGCCAATAGAGCTCGCCGGGCGGATGAGCGCAGCGCGAGCGCCGTGTCGGTGGGGACACGCGGAACGTGATCGTCCAGCTAAGCCACCTTAGTGTGCGGCATATGGTGGTTGTGGCTCGTTGTGAGCCATTGCTCACGACCGCAGTTTTCGCAGACGAAAACCTCGTACTCCAGATCAAGTCCGAGGTCGGCGGCCTCGATCAGCTTGAGCCGTAGCTCGCCACCGCATTGGTCGCAACGCGACGATGGCGGCGGTTGGGTGATGGTGCGCATGGGATTTCCTTTCGCCCGACATGCTTCGGAGCGAGGGAACGGGGCGCTCAAAAGGGCCCCGATTGAAAGACTGGATCGAAGGCCCAGACGCCTTGCGTTGACGTTTCGTCTTTTCTTCCGACGTAAGAGGCTATTACATTCCGTGCCGAGCAAACTCCTCGTCACTCAGATTCCAGTCCTGCCAAAGCTCCAACACCGCCAACAGCACAACGACGGCGCCAAGACCGAAATGCCAGTACTGGAGCATGCCGGTGCCAGCGTAGCCAAAAACGAATGGCGACGCCGTCAGCCACGCTCCGCAGGCAAGTTCCAACCACTCCTCGGAGGCGCGCAGGACCACAATCTCCATTCCCGCCAGTGACAGTACAATCAAGCCGACAATGACCGCGTTCATCACCACAAACTGAGAATCGAACGCATTTGCCAGCCATGGGGAAATCACGATCAGCGCACCTATGACAATGCCGATCAATTCTTCCCAAGTGCGGTGGACGCCGAAAATTCTTACAGCTGCCATGGTAACCTCCATCGCCAATTCGACGGCATAGAACAGCGGCAATAGAAATCAGCCGTCCGCAATCGCGAACGTACGAAGCCACCACTGATTAATGCCTAATACTAAAGTTCTACTGCTTGTTCATTCGCGCATTGATCCATATCAATGCGATTGAAAAATTGAAAAGCTGATCGCCCTGTTCATTGGACCAACCCCACGGCCTAGACGCCTTGCCAGAGTCCGCCTCGGGTCATCAGCGGACATGACGTGCGCTAGTTGCGATGTCCCTCCCTGCCCCAAAAGAGACGTAACGCCGCTTAACGGCACCCAGAAGCGCCCATGGGCGCCATCCGGCTGCAGACCGCTCCGATGCGCAGCATGGTAAGATTTCCGCTGTTGCAGCTTTTTGTCGTGGCCGCCGCGATGCTGTAGCTTTGGGCTAGCAATCAGTAGCAAGCTGCCCAGCATACTCCATAGACATTGCACACGCGGTACATATCGGCGCCGCTACATGCGCCCTGGTTGACCATCCGCGAGCGGCCTGAACCATCGTAGTAACCGCGGTAATAGCCACGGTAATAGCTGTCGTAGTAGCCATAGTCGTAGTTGCGGTAGTAGCCGCCATAAACAACATTGCATCCGTCATAGGGGCCGCGATGGACACCAAGGCCGCATCCGCTGGAAACCTGAATGGTCAATCCGGCATGTACCGGATGAAACGGCATGGCCTCGGCGGCGACCGCCGACAGGCAGACAGCAGCTGCAATTAATAGATAAGCGAAAAGCTTATTCATTCGTTGCCTCCCTCGCTGAACCCTCGCCATCCTCTGCAGCTTTATACTATCGATGTGGCTTACCGGTCGCAATCGGTCAGCAGGCGTCCAGGACTAACGGCGCCGCAGCGCGGCCTATTTCACAACGATTTCGGGATGAGTTCAGTGGCCGGTGAATGTTCGCTTTGTTCTCAAAAGCGGACTCTCCACCGCAGTCGCGGAACGTCGGCTAAGTGCCAGAAGCGGAAATCCACGACTAGCGACGATTTCGTGCGCAAGCTTGTCACTTCATTTTAGGCATCGGCATATCCATCGGCATGTCCGTGCCGTGGACCGGGTGGAATGTCGGCAGGAATTGGGGTGCCGTCACGACCACAAAACCGTAAGCGATGAGCGCAACCGCCGCGGCGCGAGACGCCGCGCGACCCCACGGTAATGTTTTCTCGGCGAATATGACGAGCGTGATAACCGCCATGGCGGCGATATTCATGATGCCGAGCGGGAACAAGATGACGAACAGGAGCCAGCAACAGCCGAGGCAATAAGCACCGTGCAGCAATCCCATGCGCAGCGCGCCCGCAGCACCGTCGCGCCACGATGTCATGATGAAGGTGATGGGCGTGCGGCACTTCGAGAGGCACAAATCTTTCCAAGGCGTGAACTGGTAGAGACCCGCCGCGACGAGCACTATCCCGCCGACGCGGGCCGCGGTAGCCGGCGACACCGCGGCACGCGCGGCAACCGCTTCGGCGGCAAGCGCGCCCGCATAGGCGGCAACGCCCGCCAGCCCCCACACCAAAAGGTACGCCGCCACGAATATCCACGTTGAAACGAACGCTTCACCGCGCTGACGCTTGCCCGCCTGCACCTTATGGAAGGTGAGGATCATGGGCGCGGCGGTCGGAAACATCATGGCCACCATCATGATGACCCAGATCGCCAGGAACAGCGGCGCGCGCAGGCCCATGGTGGGCGAATCCATCGCCATATCCATGTCGGCGCCGGCGCCTTGCCAGACGAGTTCGGCCCAGGCCGCCGCGGCGAGCACCAGCAGCAGGCCCAAGATGACGTTGCGTTGAAGCGAGATCGGGTCAGGCTGGGCGCGGTCCATCGGAGCGGCTCCTCACGGCGCCCATCTTGCCGATAGGGCAAAGCTCAAAAGCGTGGCGCCTGCGGCGTATTAGTTCGACCAGCTGATCGGCGCGTAATGACCGTTCCGGCCGGAATTGTCCCAGCGCATGCCGTGGTCGGCAAAGGTGCTGCCCTTGACGCCCACACCAAGCGCGAGCTTATCCGCGACCGGATGACCAATCGTCGCCCAAATCTCGCCGCTGCTAGACATGGTCGGCAATGGCTCCACCGCCATATGCATGATGCCGGGGATTTCCGCCGAGCGGCCCTTGCCAGTGATGGCGTATTTGATCGCCGCTTTCTTCACGCCAAGATGCTTGCCTACCAAAGGCGCAAAGGCCGCGATGGGGCCGCCTTCGGCACCGCTGAAGATGGCGCCGAGCGCCGCGGCCTGTTGTTCATCGGCGCGCTCATCGACATAGGCGGCGATCGTCCAGTTGCCGTCTCCCATGACGCCCGGCGTATGGGCAATCATGGCAACGTTGAGCCCGTCGAGCGGCACCTTGCCGTAGGCGCCCTTGTCGATGTGGAAGATGAGCGCGACGTCGCATTCGCCCTGGCTCGGTCGCGACGTCAGAGGTGCGCTGGCCGAAACGAGGCATGGGCACACCACGTTGCAATTGCAGTTCTCGAAATAATCGCCGGACAGATGCCACTTCTGCGCCGCCATGTTTTTCTCCTAATCGACCGGAAGAAGAATGATCAAGGTTACGACGGTTTTGCCTCGGCCGCCAGCGCCTCAAATCTCCGTTAATTCCGCAGCCGAATGTCGCTGATGGGTCAACAATGGATGCGACCTGATAGTCAGGCGCCGCTTTGCTGAGGCAAACGAACCATGGCCCGCCGTAACGCCAGAGCCGGCGCCGTCGCTTTGGTGCAGGCGAGCGCAATCTTGGCCGTTGCGATCATGATGTGCTAACGTGAAATCGTGCGTCGCGCTCCCGAAACGGCCGCAAAGGGCACGCCCATGAACCCTCTGGTCGCTGAAATCCGGCACAATCCCCTGCTCTGGCCGCTGGTCATGGTGCCGGTGGTGCTGGCGGCCGAGATGCTCGCGCCACAGGCGCACACACTGCTGTTTCTGCTGGCGGTGGCGGCCATCGTGCCGCTGGCCGCATTGCTCAGCCGCGCCACCGAGGCGGTGGCGGCGAGGACCGGCGACACGATCGGCGGCCTGCTCAACGCGACTTTGGGTAATCTCACCGAACTGCTCATCGCGCTCGCCGCATTGCGCGCCGGGCAATACGTTCTGGTCAAGGCGTCCATTGCCGGCGCGATCGTGACCAACGCGCTGTTCATGCTGGGCGCGTCGTTCCTGCTCGGCGGGCTCAAGTACCGGGTGCAGGAATACAACCGGGCAAGCGCCCATCTCCATGCGACCCTGCTGTTCCTGGCGACCGTCGCGCTGCTGGTCCCCTCCGTGCTGTTCGACACCGATAAAATGGCGGCGGCCTTCACCCACACGCTGAGCGTGGGCCTGGCCGTGCTGCTGATCGCCGCCTATGGGCTCAGCCTCTTGTTCTCGCTCAAGACGCACAGCGACATCTTCGCCGCCGCCGGGCACGCCGAGGAGAGCGAAGCGCCGTGGCCGATGAGCCTGGCGCTGGCGACGCTCGCCGCCGTCACCGTGCTGGTCGCGCTGGTGAGCGAGATCTTCGTCGAGTCGGTGCAGCAGGCGGCAGACTCGTTCGGCATGGGCCCCGCCTTTGTCGGCTTCATCGTCGTGGCGCTGGTCGGCGGCGCCGCGGAGATGACGTCTGCGTTCTCCGCCGCGCGCAAGAACCGGCTCGATCTGAGCGTGAGCATCGCGCTCGGCAGCGCGGTGCAAATCGCGCTGTTCGTCGCGCCGCTGCTGGTGCTGCTCAGTTACGTTTTGGGCCCCACGCCGATGGACCTGGTGTTCTGGCCGGGCGCGGTAGCCATGATCCTGATCGCCGCTATGACCGCGGCGCTGGTGACCAACACCGGCCGCTCGGCGTGGTTCGTCGGCGCGCTGGTCCTGATCGTGTACCTGATTTTCGCGCTGACGCTGTATTTGCTGCCGCCGCAGGCGGGGTGATCGGACACGAACAATGATGCAATATGCGACCAGATCAGCGACAGCCGGGTTGCCACATTGGTCTCGCCGGGATCGGGTCAGCAGACATTAGCCTGGGTTGCCGGCGATGCTGGAAGCAGCCAAGTATTCGGCGACAGAACTTCTACCCGACGGACGCCGGATGGAAATCCGCGCCCTCAGGCCTGAAGACCAAGTTAATCTTTTAGCCGCTGTCGATCGTACCAGCGCCCAGTCGCTGTACCGGCGCTTCTTCGGTGCAAAGCGCGGCTTTTCGGAACAGGAAGTCGCGTTCTACCTCAACATCAACTTCATCGATCATGTCGCTTTGGTCGCCGTGGTCGAAGAAGAGGGCCGCGCCGTCATCGTCGCCGGCGGACGTTATGTCGTCGAGCGACCCGGGGTAGCGGAGGTCGCTTTTGCCGTGATCGATGAATATCAGGGGCAAGGTATCGGCGCCGCCCTATTGCGCCATCTTGCCGTACTGGCTCGCGGTACGGGCCTTAAAGAATTTACCGCCGAAGTATTGCCGGGCAATATTCCGATGCTGAAAGTGTTCGAAAAGAGCGGGCTTGAATTCAGTACCAAGCGCGAGCCGGGCGAGGTGCATGTCGCGCTTCAACTTGGTTGATTCAAATTATTGCGGCCGAGTGCGCTAACCCGCCCTGCACGCGCTACACTGGCTCAGCCACACCCAGGAGCACCCCGCGTCATGATCAGGCACCTGACGGCTCCGATGCGCAGCATCGTGAGATTTCCGCTGTTTCAGCTCGCGGTCGTGGTCGCCGCGATCCTGTGGCTGCAGGCCGCCGACGACACATCGGCACGCGGCACCATCTTCAACGGCCTGGACCGGCTGGTCAGCGCTACCGTGAATTTGTTTGCCGCCGTGTTCAACGTGAAGTCCTTCACCAAATCATGGCTGACATCGGGCTTCTGGATTGCCTATGTCTATCTCGCCGGTCTGCTGATCCTGTCGCTGGTGCGGGCCGCGATCATCTTCGTCCTCGATGTTGCCGCGCGGCATAATGCGTTCTGGTTGCGCAATGCGATTGCGCGCGAGCGTGGCATTGCGGCTTACCGCGCCTGGGTGCCGTTCGAGCGGATCAGGCCGGCCGACATTCCGCAGCCGGTATGGGAAGAGACATTTGCCTGGCCCGCCAACAACCAGCCGCCTTATCTGCCGCTGGCGCAACGCGCGGTGCGCGGGACGATCGGCTATGTGGTGGTGTTCGCCGCCGCCGCCATTCTGCTCCAGGCCTTGACGCCGTTTCCGGTGCTGAGCTGGCTCGGCGCGCTGGTGAAAACGGTATTCGGCTGATCCGATGTTGGGTTGAGATTGATGATGTCCTGATCGAACCGACGAATGCGGGCCCTCAGGGTTAATCGCTCGTTAGGCTTTCCCGTTACAGTAGAATTTACATTTCCGTAATAACACACATGCGGGGAACGGCGGTCAATATTGCGAGTGCGCCCGTGCAGGTGAGCAATCTCATTTCCGATCTCGAAAATGCCATCGCAACCCGGTCGGATGCGACCGGCGCCATGCTGCACCAGATCACCGACCTGTTCCTCTCGAATGCCGGGCACTATTCGCCCGACCAGCTGGACATCTACGACGGCCTGTTGAAAACGCTGATCGCCAAGGTCGAAGTCACTGCGCGCGCGAAACTGGCGCAGCGGCTGGCGCCGGTCGACGGCGCCCCCGTCAATACCATGCGATCGCTCGCGCTCGACGATGCGATCGAGGTCGCGGAACCGGTGCTCACCCAATCCAACGCGCTCGACGACGCCACGCTGGCCCATTGCATCGCCATCAACGGGCAGGAGCATATGCTGGCCATCGCCACGCGCAGCAAGCTCAGCGAAACGGTCAGCGGCCATCTGGTGACCAAAGGCGACCATAAAGTTCTACGCACTTTGGTCAGCAATCCGGGCGCGGCCATCTCCGATCCGAGTTTCGGGCTGCTCGTGCAAAAAAGCGCCGGCAACGACTGGCTGTCGGAATGCGTCGCGGGGCGAACGGACATTCCGGAGCAGTGCCTTCGCGAACTCATCTCGAAGGCGTCGGCAATCGTCCGGCAAAAACTGATGACGGACAACCCGGAGCTCAGCGACATCATTCAGGAGATTTTCCCCGACAGCAAACCGTTGGCCGGGACCCAGATGCCGGACGCCGCCAGGGACTACCGGACGGCCGAACTTGTCGTCAAATCGCAGCCGCTGACCGAAGCGGTTGTGGTTGAATTCACCAAGGCAAGGAAACTCGAGGAAATCATCGTCGCCATTGCGCAGCTCTCGGGTCTTTCGACGGCCGAGATCGAACGGCTGTTCATGGGGACCTGGACCAGCCCGGTTGCCGTCATCCTCAAAGCCATCGGTTTTCACCTGGCGACGATCGAAGCCATCTATCGTTCGCGCCTGTCGAACGGCGAGGTCGCCCGCGACGACCTCATACAGATCAAAGCGGAATTCATTGCGCTGCGCCGCCCGACCGCCGAGCGCATCATGCGGTTTTTCTGTGCGAGAAAAGCCGTCAAGATTTCCAACCACTCGTTCACGTAAGCGCCATCGTCCTGCGGAACTAACCGGCGCCTGTCGCGTGCGACGAAATAACGGACCCCAGGAGATCGCTCACTCCGGTCCAGACGATTTGGACGCCCAAGCAAAACAAAATGAACGCGGAGAGCCGGACAGCAATTTCGGCCCCGCCATGCCCGAGCACCCTTTCGACCCAATCCGAAAATGCAAAACAAACATAGATGGCCGCAGCGATCGTGGCTGTCGCGAGCACGCCGGCGAGCATAAAGCTGACATCCGCACCGTCGCCGGAATATGCATGCCGCGAAAGCCCGAGGCTGATGATAATGGCAATCGTGCCGGGCCCGGTCGTCAACGGCAACGTTAAAGGATAAACGCCAGAGATTCATAATCGATCTTTTTATCGGGCGCCTGCGGTTCACTCGTGCCCTTGTCGCTGCCTTCGTTCAGAAGTTTCAGGCCTGCCATCGCCACGATCATGCCTCCGGCAACGCGAAGCACAGGCACCGAAATTCCGTAAGCTTTCAGGATAAATGTGCCGACCAGAAGCGACGCCGCCATAACAAAGAAAGAATTTAAGGCCACTCGCCGCGCCAGCGAACGTCTGACGGCAACCGGAGCACGCTTTGTCATGCTCAGGAACACGAGTGCGGAACCTGGCGGATTCACCACGGGAAAGAGCGCTGCGATCACGAGCAAGAAGGTATCCATTGTCTCTGCCCCTGGATCGGTTCGTTACGGAAATAGATTGGTCAGCACAATCTTCATTGCAGCTTGGAAAAAGGCTTTGATTTCGACTGAACTTGCATCGCCCGCAACCGTTACCAAAAAAAGCGCAAAGCGGCCAGATGCAATCGGAAACACAACTCTCCGCTTGCCGCCTCACCCCGCCTTCTGAATCCAGAACTGGTACATGCCGATGAAGATGTCGGGATTGTCGGTTTCGAAAACCTGCCACTGGGCGAGATCGGTGGCGGCGGGATCGTTGGCGAAGCGCCGACGGTAGGCGTGCAGGACATTGCCGTCGATTTCAAACCCCAGAAACGTCAGACCATTGTCGCGCAGGAACGCCTCGATGCCGGCGAGCGTCATGCGATGTTCCTGGGCGTGAAACAGCAGATCGCGGCAGGTGCTCATGCTGTAGAAATCCAGCAAGTCCACCGTTTTTCCGAAATCCGCCCGCCGGTCCAGCACATCCTGGCGGCGGCGCCGGATCTCGTCGGCGGTCGCGCTTGAGCCGTGTGCGGCGACGAAGCTGCGCGCCTTGACGATATTGCGCCGCGCCAGTTCGCTGTAGAAGCCGAGGTTCATGAAGCCACCGGGGCGCAGCAGCGACAACAGCACCCGCCAGCCAGCGAACGGATCGGCCAGATGGTGCAGCACACCGACCGAGGCAATGACATCGAATTGACGATCGATCGAACCCAGCTCCAGCAAGTCGGCCTGGGCGTAGTCGATCGAGGTCAGGCCCAGCTCCTGCGTCTTGCGCCTGGCGTAACCGAGACTGCTGAGACTGAGATCGACGGCAAGAATGCGCGCATCCTTGAGGGTCTGCGCCATGCCGATGGACTGCTGGCCGGTGCCGCAGCCGGCGATCAGCACATCGGCCGTGGCCTTGCTGGCATCGCGCCTGAAAGCCGCGCGGGGAAATTTCTGGCTGAGATAGGGGATGATATGGCGCGAGTCTCCGGCCGGCTCGATCCTGACCCAGCGCGGATAAGGATTTTCCTCGTATTGATCGCGCACCAGCCGCGACACCTCGTCGTCGATTTTGGTCAGCCGGGGCATCGCCGCGCGCAGCTGGCGCTCCTCGTCCGGTTCGCTGATCTGCTGCGTCAGGATCGCCGCAACCGGCGCGGGCCATGGCATGTCCAGCAGCCACACAGCATTCGGAACGGAAGACAGCGGGACGTAGGCCACGACCGCCAGCAGCCAAAGCACCGGCACCTTTGTCTCGGCATCCAGCGCCGCCGCCAGCCGGTCGCGCAATTCGTTGGCTTTCTGAATTTCACCGTCGGTGTGACAGAACACATATTCATTGATGAGACACTGCGACGTCAGGGCGCTGTAGAAACGTACGGCGGCATCGTCATCCGAAGCCGCCGTATCGATAGCGGCGTCGAGCAGAGCGTGCCGCGCCATGGTCAGAAAACGCTCCAGCGCCATGTCGGGAATGACCGACGAATAAAGCAACGCGCCGAGCAGCTCACTGCCGGAAAGCGCCGCAAGGCCGTCCGGCCCGTACAGTTCCTGCGCGGTGAGCCGCCGCGGCCACGCGGCGGTGGCGCGCGCGATGCAGCCGCCGATGGCTGGGTCGAGTTTGAGGAGATCGGCGCCGACCCGCGCCAGTTTGCCTGGCCGGCACCACGGCCCGGTCACGGCGCGAATGAGAAACTCCTTGATGCCGTCGTCGGCGCCGGCGAAATGCAGGTCCTTGACGCAATCAACAAAGATCCGCTTGGATTCCGCGGCGTCCTTGACCTGCAGCGACAACTTGATCGCGTTCAAGGCCACGATCGGCTGGCCCTGCTCCATGAGCAGCAAGGCAAGATTGTTGAGGGCATCGACAGAGTCCGGCTTGAGCTCGATCGCCTTGCGATAGCAGCCAAGTGCCTCGTCCGGCTTGCCCTGGTCGCGCAGCGCCTTGCCGAGATGACCGTAGGCCTCGGCGTAGTCCGGCTTGACGGCAATCGCCTGGCGAAAGCAGGCACCCGCCTCGTCCGGCTTGCCCTGGAGCCGCAGCGCGATGCCGAGATTGTTGTGGGCCTCGGCAAGGTCCGGCTTGAGGGCAATCGCCTGGCGATAACTCGCCACCGCCTCGTCCGGCTGGCCCTGATCCAGAAGCGCGTTGCCGAGATT
>Ga0184628_10001051_pt1 | contig 13906 bp, 12 predicted proteins | sample PLM4_5_b1_FD_133149 | JGI IMG/M metagenome (GOLD analysis project Ga0184628, IMG submission 133149) | Groundwater sediment microbial communities from an aquifer in East River, Colorado, USA - PLM4_5_b1 | ecosystem: Environmental > Terrestrial > Soil > Riparian zone | place: USA: East River... | reverse complement strand
GCGAAGGATCCCGACTTCACGGCGGATCGGATTCTGAAAGAACTGCAGTACGTTTACAAATTCTCGTTCTTCGAAAGGGTGCTTTATCGTTACGTGATTATTCCGTTCACGAAACGCGGCTTGCTGGCTCAGGAGAAACAGTTTGCCTGGATGAATCTCCGGCCCGACTGGGGGCCGGGAAGAACGGACATGAATCCGTTCAAGCTGATGGTGCTGAAGCTCGACGATGACCGGTCCGTCGGCAATACGGACATGATGGCCATCTGGAACGAGCGAAAACACGAGGGCTTCCTTCGTCACTCCGACGGATTGGATCCCGTGCTGATCGAGGCGAGTATTTCCGCAGCGCTGGCGACTGGCGCGACGGCGAAGTCCATCAACATCCCCGCCGTGCAGCGCGTGAACCAGTGGTTGATGGATCTGCCATCTCCGAAGTATCCCTTCCCCGTCGATACAAAGCTGGCCGCAGCCGGTGAGGTGATCTTCGACCGCGACTGCGCGTCTTGTCATGCGTTCGGGTCCGCGAGAGTTGGGAAGCTGATTCCGCTTTCGGAGATTGGAACCGATCCGAATCGGACTAAACATTGGACGACACATGCCGCCGAGGAATTCAATCGTCAATTCGATAAGTACAGCTGGGGATTCGATCGTTTTCAGGGCAACACCGGAGGCTACGTCGCACTGGCGCTCGATGGAGTCTGGGCACGCGCGCCGTACCTGCACAACGGATCGGTGCCGACGCTTCAGGATCTTCTGACACCGGCGGAGAACCGGCCGAAAACATTCTTTCGAGGCAACGATGTGTACGATCCTCTAAGTGTCGGGTTTGTGACCAATGCTCCATCGCGAGGCGGACGCGACTTCTCCAGGTTCGACACCGCTCTTCCCGGCAACGGAAATGCCGGGCACGTCTACGGAACGACCCTTCCTCCGAAGGACAAGACCGCGCTGATCGAGTATCTCAAAACGTTCTGATCGTTGAATTCGCATCGGTAGATGGGGCCACGTCACTGAGTTCCTCGCAAGCGGCAGCCCAGTTCGAATCCTAAATGAGGAGCCTTTTTCACTTTGGCAATTCACCTCGGTCTTCGGAACTAGTGGAATCCGGCAATTCACAATTGCGTCTTCGGCTTTATTTAAACTACTATGTAGTTTCATGAGCCCAATTCCACAGCTCGGCGAATTTGAGCAGGTCGTCCTCCTGTCCATTCTCCGTCTGGACGATGACGCGTATGGGGTCACCGTCCGGAGCGAGATAACAAAATGCACGGGACGCGAGCCGGCGCCCGGCGCGCTCTACACCACGCTGGATCGTCTTGAAGAGAAGGGCCTCGTGCGATCGCGCATGGGAGATCCCACGCCGGAGCGGGGCGGACGATCCAAACGGTATTTCAAAGTCAGTGCGAAGGGCATGAAAGCCCTGACGGAAGCGCTCCACAGTTATCGACGTTTATTGGAGGGCCTGGAGCTTCCAGGGTTGACCTATGGGCAAAGCTGAATTCGCGGAATCGCTGCTCCTGCTGACGACAACTCCTGATGTTGCGGTTCCAATCGCTGGCGACCTGGCACAGGAGGCAGACGCGCGCGGTACAATCTGGTTCTGGAGCACACTATTCAGAACGGCCTCATCGTTTGCCTGGCGAACTTTTGCCGACTCGCCGTTTCGCTCAACACGCGCAGCACTTATCGGTTCTGTAGTTCAGTACGTGAACGCTGTGATTCTCTATCTCACCCTCGCAGCGTTGCAGATGGACCTGGCTATTATTACAAACGTCAACCTCGATAAAGGATTTTTCCCACCGGAATTCCCGAGTCACCCACAAGCCATCGCGACGAGTATCCTGTCGTCACTGGGAGCGGCTTATCTGTTTGGAAGGCGACTCGCGCGAAAGTTTCCGAACTGCGAACTTACGATCTACGTGATGACGTGGGCTGTGTCTCAGACCGTCTGGCTCCTGATGATTCGAAATGGGTCGTCGACGATTGCCATCTACGGTCCAATGGGCGACCTGATCATGGACGTACTCACCACGATGGGATGTGCAGTCTTTGTGCTAGCGGGCATCGAACGCAGGCGGAGACAAGGAAAGCTGTCGGGAAGAATCATACGGTTTCTGCAAAAGATGGAAAACTTCCTCTCCCACCACGGATTTGACGTTTGCGAAGTGAAACAACCGCTGGCCACTGTGTGGGCACAACTGCGAATCGTTGCTCAGAGACATGAACATCTTCAGGACGAACTCAGGAGTCTACAGGGCAGACTAATCGTAATATTCCGCTCCAACTCGCGGAAGTCACCTTCTTAGACGAACTCTCAAAGTTCGAAAATCGTCCAGAATGGGGCCCCTTTTCAATTTGTCGCAGAGATTCAGGAGTGAACAAACAGGGCGATTATGCAACCATTGACTGTAGTCGCATACACACTCCTCCTACCAGCGCTCTCGACTTCCAAACCACTTCTACGGTTTGCCGGATTACGTCCACTGAAGGCTGATAGCTAAACGCTGGGCGACTACACAGGACCTACTGCACATACCGGCGCCGCGTTGCCTCCTACGACCGAGCGGATGTTGGTAGAGCGATCCATCGATTGGAAATCGAAGCACCGGCGCTCATCGTTACGATACGATGAAGGTTCGATGGAGCGCTTCACCGATTACGAGTCACTTTCCAATACACTGGCGCGTTTCAGTGACAAGGAACTCGCCATTCTCTTGGCAAACGCCCAACCCCTGCATGCCGGCGTCGGTGGTCGCTCGGTTTTACTGACGATCGATTCCACGCCGATATTCGTGAAGAGCATTGCGCTCACCGATCTTGAGCGACGACAGGAACATGTGCTGTCTACCGCCAACCTGTTCGACATTCCGCTGTCCTGCCATTACGGTCTTGGCGGGCCTGGTTTCAGCGCCTGGCGGGAGCTCGCGGCCACCGTCATCGCAAACGACTGGGTGCTGTCAGGAGCATGCGCGAATTTTCCTCTTCTGTACCACTGGCGCGTTCTTCCTTCGGATCACTGTGAGCAGCTGGAAGGTGACGTCGATTTCTGGATCGAGTCGGCGGCGGTTCGGGCGCGCCTCGAAGCCATTCATGAAGCCACCGCGCATGTAGTGTTGTTTTGCGAATACGTGCCGCAGAATTTGCTCGAATGGCTGAGCGAGCAGATCCACGCGAGCGAAGAAGCGGCGGAGACTGCCATTGCTTTCGTTGACGCGCAGCTGGCGCCCACTATTGACTTCATGAATGCGCGTGGCCTCACGCATTTCGACACCCACTTCGAAAACATCACGACAGACGGCCGACGTTTCTGCGTCGGTGATTTCGGCCTCGCCTTGTCATTGGACTTCGAGTTGGCCGAGACCGAAGTTGAGTTCGTGGCACGCCACCGGCGGTACGATCACGGTCGTGCCGCGGTGGGATATGTCCACTGCCTCAGCGCGGCGTTCTTGGGCAGAGATCAGTGGAAGGAGAATCTCAACGCGTTCCTGAAGACTGCGCTGCCTCCGGTCTTGCCCGCTATCGCGGCGGCCATTCGGCGACAGGCGCCGCTGGCGCTCGCGTTTCTGGAGTTTTCTCGCCAACTCCGAGAGGAAGACAAGCAGACGCCGTACCCCGCGGAGCTTTAGGCAAGAATGGAGGCCACTGCGCTTGTCTTTCCTGCCTCCTGGATCGTGGTTCGGATTTCATAGCGACATCATGACCGCAAATGATTGAAAATCGTCCAGAATGGGAAGCCTTAGTTTGTTAGGGTTACAAAGTTCGTTACTGCATCTTTCTGCTCGTGTGTCAGTTTTCGTGTCACCTGCGGCGTCGAAAACGCAGCGTCAATCAGCTCAATCGCCTTTTTCTTGTCGGTCGGCAAAGGATGGGCATACCGCAACGTCATCTTGATGCTTTTTTGCCCAAGCAGCGCCCGGACCGTATTCAGATCTGTGCCATTCATCACCATCTGACTGGCGAAAGTGTGCCGGAGATCGTGAAAACGAAAATCCGAGATGCCCGCTTTGTTCAGTGCTGACGAAAAACTATTCTTCAAAACGACGTAGGGAAATTGCTGGCCGACGACGAGCGATTCCTTTTGGTCACGCCACGGAAGATAACTGGCAAACACAAGGCGACTTTCGCAATTCAGCTTTGGCCGGAGACCAGTGAGGCGGATCGATTTCGAGAGCAGAGTGGAGTACGTTTCCTCGGCGAAGGCCATGCGATTTCATTCGCTGACGAGTCGCTCGGTTTCATTCCAACCATGATGACTGAAGTCTTTAACGCAGTAAAACCATAGGCATCGCGCACGATTATCGTCAGGCTTCCACTCCATTACCGAAACGTTACAGCACATTTACCGCAGCTTTATGACTTCCCGCAGTGGCAGTCCTATTCTCCACTCTCAACGGAGTCGTGACTAGCCGCTCTTTTTCGAGCACGACTGGAAATTAGTTTAAAGGAAAGAACCAAACAATCTGATCCCTGTCGACTGGCAGGGATCCACTTGAAAGAAAGGATAGAAAAATGGAGAAGTTTCAGAATTTTCTGCTGGGCGAAAATACAAAGCATCGCGTGAAGATGTACGGAGCTGGGCTGTTGGTAGTCCTTACGGCTACATTCATTCTCGTTCATCGGGTTCAAGCGCAGGGTCAGCAGAGTCAGCAGGGTCAGCAGGGTCAGGGTCACGAACCCTTCAGGGTCACCCTCGTGCCGGCTTCGGACACGATCAAGGCTTGCCTTCCGAATGCCTCGGCCACCGTGACGGTTCTCCCCAAAGAGGATTCTCGCGGAGTGGATACTCTGGATTTGAATGCGGTGGGCCTCACGCCAAATACGGAATTCACCGTCTTCCTGACTGAGTCCGCTGTGTCCGTCGGGGCAGTACAGTACATCGGCGACTTTACTACAAATGCGGCCGGCCGAGGATCAATGCGAGTGAACACTATCGTTGACGAGGCTTTCTCGAGCACGGTTGTTAATGACGCCCGGGTTCGCAGCGAACTGAATCACATCGTCATGTGGTTTGGCGATCCGAACGCTGACAACGTCTGCTTCGCGCCTCAAACGGGACCGATTACTCCGTTCGATGGAGACACTCAGGCTGGAGCTGCAGCCCTGTCTTCGAGGAACTTCCTCCCCGGCGCACCGCTTCCATAGCAGCCACTTACAGCGAGGCGCTCAGTACACTGCAGCGCCTCGCTCTTCACACCTTGCGGGAACCTGGAGGGGAACATATCTTCTCAAATTTGACTACGACTGGTCCATTCGTCGTCTCAGGCTGGAAATAGCGCGCCATGGGAAACGCTTCGAGAACACCCTGTCTCGTTGCTGTCAGTTTGGCGATGCAAAAATAGCATTCCGTGGTTTAGGACCAGGGGAGTCATCGCGGATCTAACGGCTGATTCTGACAGTCAAAGTTCGAAAATCGTCCAGAATGTGGAGCCTCTTTCAATTTGATTCACAGGTTCACACCTAAGCAGTATCTCGACGAGAACCGGCATCACAACCAACGGCGAACGCGAGATTTGTAGGCGATGAACTCCGACCCAAACAGCGAAGCGAGGACGCGTTCCTCTGGCAAGATTTGGAACAAATCAATGTAGAGGACGTACCCGAGGAGAAACAGGAAGGGCAACGGCTCTGACAGGTAGATTGCCCAACCGCTCAAAATCAACAGACCGCCCAGGTACATCGGGTTGCGGGTAATTCGATAGACTCCCCAACTTACCAACGACGAGGATGAATGAGGCTTCGTCGGGTTGACGGTGGTTTTGGCTCGACCGAATGTTATGACGCCTGCAAGGCCTGTGATGAAGCCAGCTGCCGCGAGACCGACGGCAATTGCATCCCGCGCCGGAAGCACGAAAATGAAGGCCGGAACGGACCGTGACACAAGCCACATGAGTACAGCCGCAACAAGAGCCACGACCGGAGGCGGAACCTTCAATTCAAGTATGCGCAAGAAACCTCCTTCAAACGTGTAGAGCCTCCCTTCAGTGTGGACTCATCTCGATCGGCACTCCAGCACTGCATTCTCCGTACAACGTCAGGGGATCACCGCTTCGAGCTGTTTTCTTCGCGCATCCACGCATCCCATGCGCGCTGGTTGACATCGGGCGCTGTGGCTGCATCTGCGGCCGGACGCAGATATACAGGCTTGCCGCCCATTGCCAGGATGTCGTGCAGTACTCTCGCATTGACATCCAGTTCGACGCAACGGCCGACGACCTGCGGAATTGACGCGCCGACGACAACTTCGCCGTGGCCATGCAGCAACACGGCCGCCCGCTGTCCAAGCGTCTTTGCGAGTGCTGCGCCCTGCGTGCCATTGCTGATCAAGTCGCCGTTGTCACCGTTCTTAAACACGGCGACACTGTCCACGATGAACGTGGCCTGTTGGTACACCGGCCGCAGAGGAATATCGCTTGTGGCGAAGGGGAGAATCGACAGGGTGTGCGCGTGCACGACGGCCATGACATCGGGTCGCGCCTTGTAGATCTCGCCATGGATGAAGCGCTCCTGATACGGATTCCCTTTCCTCGGATCAATGGCGCTGCTGTCCAGATCAAACTCCATAATGTCGGCCGTCGTCACCAGATCTGGAGCAATAGCCCTGGAGAGGAAGTAGCGATTCGGGTTCCGGTCGTGGCGCACGCTCAGATGCCCCTGCACCTGAATGATGCCCTTCCTGACGAGGATGTGGTTTCCGGACACGAGATCGGAAATGACTTGCGGATCGGGTGGGACCGAGCCCAGAGTTGCCTGGTTCGTCGTGGATGACGCCGCTGCTCCCTGGCCGAAGACTCCTGCCGTGGCTCTCAACGCGAATGCGCCAGGCATGATTGCCATCGCCGCGATCAGACGTCGACGAGTGAGACCGTTGGACGTCAGCATACGAATCTCCTTCAGGATATCGAACAATCGGTTCACCGGAAGAGTGCCACAAGTGGATGCCGAACTTCTACAGCCTGCTCGCGCAGGATTTACTCATCCGGCGGCCATTGTTTCGTTTGGAACAAGATTAGGAATTCATCGAGACAGCGGTACCGAAAGAGTTCGAAAATCGTCCAGAATAGGGGGCTTTGCATGCTTGGGCTCCCCAGACGACTCGGATCGTACTGATGCACCTATTGGGGCCCCGCAAACACTTCGTTGAGCGGACACTTCTCATCGACAAGAGTTTGAATGATCGGACCGGCGTTGTCGCCGTTCATTAAAATCACCCAGCCGGACTTTCGAGGTGCCGAGGCGACCACAAAGGCTTTGAATCCTGGATTGTCACCACTATGCGATATCACGTCTCCAGATTTCCCATGAAATACCTGCCAGCCGAGTGCCCAGGACGACGACTCATCAACTTTTACTTGTGGCCGAATCATCTCGTCTCGAGTCGTACGGCTCAGATGATAGGCGTCTGAAGGTTTCGGATCGAGAACTTCCAGCAAGAACTTCGCATACTCGGTTGCCGTCGTATAAAGGCCTCCGATTGCCGCGTACCGTGCGGCTTCTACCGCTGTCGCTCTTCGACGGGGATTCCGTCGACCGTTCTGATCGTGTCCTTGCGCCACGCGAGTCTCATAGTCGGCATTCCACACGTAGCCACTCGTCGTCATCCCGAACGGATTGAGCACATTTGTCTTCAGGTAGTCACCGAAGTCCGTCGCGCAGACACGCAAGCCGGCCTCAAATGTCGAGCAACTGTTGGTGTTCACGTGGCCCAGCAGCTCCGTAATAACGGACTGGAGGTACCAATAAGCTTCACCGGAATACAACCAGCGCTCACCTGGCGTGAAGGCGAAAGCAAGTGGTCGGTTGGAAGAGCGCAAGTTTGGCAAACCCGTTGTATGACAAAGAACACGGCGAACAGTAATCAGATCCACACGCGGGTCATCCAGAGGCCGCTGGGCGGAGTACTTCGTCAGCGGAGAATCCAACGACAAGACTCCTCTGTCGCACAGCTTCATCACGGCATACGCAAATACCGTCTTGCTCACCGAGCCGGCTTCGAAGATGGTGTCCGTGGAGAGCGGCGATTTCGTTTCCACATCGGCAATTCCGTAAGCGCTCTTCCATACCAGCGATGCGTCCTTCACGACCGCCATGGACAGGCCAGGCACCCTGGTCTCCGCCAACAACTCGGGAATGCGCCTGTCGAGGTACGCAACGATAGCGGGCGACAACTCTGGTTGGGACATGCCCGGGCGGTTTTGCCACGCATAAGCCGTCGACAAAGATATCGGTGCGGCGCAGGCCGCTCGACAACTCTGGGCCAGAAACGTTCGCCGATCCATCGTCGCAATCATCGCGATACCCTCCAGCGCGGCAACCATCGCATGCCGAAACACGGCGGACGTAAGCGTGGGCGACTGACAAGAAGGAATGACGAAATCTTGAACGCCAGTCTTTTGTGTCCGTCTGAATTGAATTCACTTGCTACAGCATGCGCACGCGGAAATGAACCAAGTCAGTCTGTTTCGAGTGAATAATAAATCATAATCCCAATATCCCGCTTTTAACTGAGACTTTACGTGCGGCGTGCATGGCTCTCCAATCTGCAACCACCGAAGCTCACTGCATTTTGATTACAATTCGTGGACGAAGAGGTATTCGAGAAGTCGATTCCGCATCAAGCCAAGAATTTCTCTGCTCGCAATTGGAAAAAAGCGGCTTTGGCTGGGCTAAGATACTGCGTCATGGAAGTACGAACATTTCCCAATTCCATTCGCCCCGGCGTGGGTCAACAGCCACGCTGTGAAGGCTCGAGGCCGATGTTGCCACAGCATGCGCGCCACTGCCCGGTACTGGAAGCCGGCAGTTCGATGGGGTTTATGGTTTTTCCAGCCCTCGAACCCCATGAGTCGTACTACATCGAATACAAAGGGGAGGGTAGCTATCTGTTTAGTTACTTTCAGAGCATTTCGCCGGGGAAATGGGCCCCTATCTTTCATGTTGCGGTGATTCTGCCCGTGGGCGGCGTTGGCATGATGCGTGAAGAGGTCACGTTTGAGGTCAAGAATCCTCCTTTTTCCGCGGAAGACGCAAAGAGTTTCATGCGGGCGCTTATCGTTCCCGAAGACCTTGGCACTCCGGCTGGAGCCGTCGCTCTAAGGGGTGCGACAAATTTCAAAACTCCCGAGCGATGGGACACGGTCTACACGCCAGTATTCAACGTGATTGAGAGACCGGTAGCTGCGGCTCTCATCGTGCGAGTCGAAACAGACTGGTATCCGCATGAGACGGAGTTCCGCTATGTGCTACAGCCCGGAGAGGGCATTCCCGGAGCTCACTCGATGCCGATAGGCCAGGTGTTTTTCGTGCCTCGCGAAGAAGTGACGATGCGTCCCTGCGGTACCGACGAACTGGCAGAGATTCACGAAGCGCGCGTGAAGTTCTTTCTGGAAAAGGCAGCGCACAAGATTTCGACTCCCTACGGACTCCAATACAGTCCGCACTACCTGCAGCAAAGCCGGTCGCGAAAAACGTAATATTCTGATCGAATCCAGCTCTTCATTCGCCGCCGTGTGCAATACGATACCGTTTGGATTATGGCCTCGTGCTAGGTTTGGACAGCCATTACGGTCCTGGGACGGACTCTTGGTCAGGCCCCGCTCGGTGCCAGTTACACCGGACGGGGCCAATTTCTTTCTGGCCATGAGAAGGTTTCAGTCGCACTGACCTGCCATCAATTACAGGTCAATTCCCTTCTCGTTTGCTGGCAAATAATAGTTGCCGGCTCAAACTCCGAACCGACTAAGAAGAACAAACAGCCCGGCTCGCGAAACGAGGCCTCCCGACCTGCGCAGTTCCGTCTTCTGAAGTGCTACTAAGAGCCGGCGCTATTCGACAGGTCGGTATGTTGCTGAACATCGAGAAGCTCTGGTTCAACACACGGGCACCAGATCTACACCAGGCAGGAAAACCAGAAATGAAAACCCAACAGCAAACGATCCTCACACCCGACGAAGCTCGCGCCATCGCAAAGGAATCCTACATCTATGGTTTCCCCTTGGTAGACAACTACCGAATTCAGAATTCGTATTTTACAGACACGAACAATTCCGAGTTCAAAGCTCTCTGGAACAAGATTTTCAATAACGCACGAGTCTACACGCCGGATGACAAAGCGATCCAGACTCCCAACTCCGATACGCCGTACTCCTATGTCGGCGCCGACCTGCGAGCCGAGCCGCTGGTATTCACCGTGCCGGAAGTGGAGAAATCCAGGTACTACTCCGTGCAGTTTATCGACATGTATACCTTCAACTTCGCCTACGTCGGCAGTCGCGCAACCGGAAACGGCGCGGGACGATTCCTGCTCGCCGGACCGGAGTGGAAAGGTGAAAAACCTCATGGCGTCGATTTGGTGATCCCCTGCGAAACCCAGTTTGCATTCGTCCTCTACCGGACGCAGCTGTTTGATCCCGGCGACATTGAAAATGTGAAAAAGATTCAGACCGGATACCAGGTTCAGACCCTCTCGGGTTATCTCGGTAAACCGGCACCAACTAAGGCCGTGACGGTCGATTTCATGAAGCCGCTTACTCCTGCCGAACAGAAGACGTCACCCGCGTACTACAACGTCCTGAATTTCATCCTGCAATTCTGTCCAACGCATCCGTCGGAGATCGAGCTGATGAAGCGCTTTGCGAAGCTTGGCATTGGCGGCGGCATGGACTTTGATGCAAACGCCCTTTCGCCAGAGATTCGAAAAGCGGTCGAAGACGGCATGACCGACGCATGGAAGACCTTTGCCGAGTACAAAGCAACCCAGCTGGATACGGGAAAACGAGCAAGCGGCGATGCCTTTGGAACACGGGAGTATCTGAAGAACAGCTATATCGACCGAATGTCAGGGGCCGTACTCGGGATCTATGGGAATTCAAAAGAAGAAGCGATGTACCCCGTCTATTTCGTCGACTCGACTGGCCAAAAGCTGGATGGAGGAGGCAATCGATACTCGCTGCGCTTCGCGGCCGACCTGTTGCCTCCAGCGAACGCATTCTGGTCACTCACGCTGTATGAACTACCGTCGAGTCTGCTCAGCGCCAATCCGCTGAATCGCTATCTGATCAATTCGCCCATGCTGCCGGGTTTGAAACGCGATCAGGATGGAGGATTGACGATTCTGATTCAGCATCAGTCCCCGGGCAAGGACAGCGAATCCAACTGGCTGCCCGCACCGAACGGGCCGTTTTTCTGCGTGCTGCGTTTGTACTGGCCCAAAGAGCGGGCATTAAACGGCACGTGGAAGGCTCCGACACTGGAACGGAAATAGAGGAGATCCAAAATGAAGCCAGAACAGCAAACGCAATTACAACGCGTCACCGTCGAGAATTTTACCCGTGCGGAGACCGATCTGTATTTTGGCAACATTGTCAAGCGAGGCAGTCTCGGGAAATCCATCATGACCGCGAGCCGGCAGCAATAGAGCAACAGACCGTGATTCGCCTGAATCGCGACACGCTGTATTCATCCGCTGTGTTCGATCTGGATGCCGGACCGGTAACCATCACTCTGCCCGACGCCGGCAAGCGTTTCAGGTCCATGCAGGTGATCAATCAGGACCAGTACACGCAAAACGTTATCTACGACGCCGGCCGTTACGCCATGACGCGGGAGAAACTCGGAACGCGCTACTTCGTCGTCGCAATTCGAACCCTGGTCAATCCAGCCGATACAAAGGACCTTGAGCAAGTTCACGCCTTGCAGGGTGCGGTAAAAGTGGATCAGGCTGGTCCAGGCAGATTTGAAGTCCCAAACTGGGACCTGAAGAGCCAGAAAAGGGTACGCGACGCTCTCCTGATACTTGGTGCGACTCTGCCCGATTCGAAGAACATGTTCGGTACGAAGGAACAGGTGGACCCAGTGCGATTCCTGATCGGCTCGGCGATGGCGTGGGGAGGCAATCCGGAAAAGGAAGCCACCTATCTCATCGTCACACCATCGAAGAACGACGGAAAGACCGTTCACAAACTGACGGTGAAAGGCAGCGTTCCGGTGGATGGCTTCTGGTCCATCAGCCTCTACAACGCGGAAGGTTATTTCCAACCCAATGACCGCAACTCATATTCCGTCAATAACCTCACGGCAACGAAGGATGCAGACGGTTCGATCACCGTTCACTTCGGTGGTTGCGAGAATAAAGTGATGAATTGCCTGCCGATCATGCCGGGCTGGAACTATATCGTACGCCTGTATCGTCCACGTCCCGAGATTGCAAACGGAACGTGGAAGTTCCCCGAGGCGCAGCCAATCGGCTGAGACCGGAAGTAGCGACTGGAGGAAAGTGAACAGCCTCTTACCTGCCTCAAGTGACAGTACTCTGCCGATTGGGCTTTCCTTAAACTGCATGTTGAATCCGGGCCGCTGGAACGGATGCCTCGACCTGTTTGCAGTTAGGCGCGCCGGTTGCCTGGCACACGGAGGGAAGTCTTAAAAAGTTGAGGACCTGCGTCATAGCGATGGATGCTTGCCTGGATCGGCGCCGGCGCACGCCGCGGATGGAGACAATGGACAGTTGGCGTCGATCGTCCATCCACCTGAATCGATCGCCCGTCGGAGCCCTCTCGTTGCTGTATTCCGTGGGAAGCAACGGTTCCGACTTTCACACGAACTTGATGGTTTGGTTCTAGTGTAAGTTTCGCTTCTCCTGGATCTCGACATGATGCGATCCGTAAAATCTTACGATAAAGGCCGAGTCCCTGAATTCATTCCGCGTCGGAATGGAACAGTCTCGGAAAGTATCCTCCGCATTGCGACTCCGGTTGCGGGTAATACAATCCTCCACTTCCTGCTTTTCTGCGCTGCTTTTTACGTCGCTTACGTCTACGGCATGTGGTTTAGCCAAACTAGTGCGTCCCCCTTCTGGCCTCCGGACGCAATTCTGCTTTCGGCACTCCTGTTGTCTCCCCGGCGACACTGGTGGTTCTACCTGCTGGCGCCACTGCCGATCCGCATCTTTGTCGCGGCTCCAGCCAATTTCCCGCTATGGTTCCTGATTTCGGTTTACGCAAACGACTCTCTGAAGGCCGTCCTCTCTGCCAGCATCCTGAGTCGCTTGAACAAGGGAGCCCCAAAGTTGGAAAGCATTCAACGGCTGGTTCAATTCTTTCTGGTCGCGGTTGTCGGGGTTCCGATGCTTTCCGCCTTCGCCGGTGCGTTTTCGCGTATGGCCATCGGAGACAGTTATTGGGTAGCCTGGGGGAAATGGTTTCTTGGGGCATCACTTGCGAATGTGATCCTTACACCCATGATTCTATATTGGGCGCAGAACGGCGCTTCCACGGTTCGTTCAGCCGACTACAAGCGCCGTCTGGAAGCCATTCTCGTTTTTGCGGCGCTGACTTTGGTGGGAATCAAAGCTTTGAGTGGTGATATCGCCGGTCTGGGCGATTCATCCGTTCTGATCTATCTCCCATTTCCCCTGCTTTTGTATTCAGCGATTCGATTCGGACCTGGAGGTATCGCCAGTGCGCTGTCGCTGATTGCAATCGCCGCCATCTGGAGTGAGGAACACGGACTGGGTCCGCTTTCCAGGGGATCGAACGGGGGAGAGATTCTACCGCTCCAGCTTTTCCTGTTTGTTACATCGATACCATTGCACTGTGTGGCGGTGCTGATGCATGAGAGAGAGCATGCGGCAGCGAAGCTTCATGAAACCATGGAACAACTGGATCGGACCGAGAATCTATCGCTGGTGATGGTGACGCATGCGGATCTCGACGGACGATGGCTGAAAGTTCCTCCAACCTTTTGTAAGCTCGTTGGCTTTTCCGAAAAAGAGCTTCTGACGGGATACTTCAAAGACATTACACACCCGGATGATATCGAAGCGGACTGGGGCCAGAGGCAGCGATTGATCCATGGCGAGATCCTGTCCTTTGAACTGGACAAGCGCCTTATACGTAAGGACGGTGACATC
>Ga0184628_10001050_pt1 | contig 13917 bp, 9 predicted proteins | sample PLM4_5_b1_FD_133149 | JGI IMG/M metagenome (GOLD analysis project Ga0184628, IMG submission 133149) | Groundwater sediment microbial communities from an aquifer in East River, Colorado, USA - PLM4_5_b1 | ecosystem: Environmental > Terrestrial > Soil > Riparian zone | place: USA: East River... | reverse complement strand
GCCAACGCCGATCACATCGAGACGGCAAGGTCCTATCTACCCAGCGACGTGAAATCCGAAGTGCGCATGTTTGATCCGGCGGTTTCCGAGAACTCGGACCTGGTCGTCATTCCGCTATCCCTGATCGGCGATCGGCGCGCGATTTACCGCAATCCGCCGGCACGCCGCGTATTGGTTCATGACTGGATCTGGTCCCGTCACGGCAGGGGAGCGATAGTATCGGTACTGCTGCTGAAGCGGATCAATCTCATCTCGAGCGCAGAATGAGAGCCCATTGAAAGCGCTGAGCCTTTTCGGCGTTCTGATTCTCGCCCACCTGGTGAGTCTGCTGGGGCGTCACATTCCTCTATCCGCATGGACGCCGATTGCGTATCTCTGGCAGGACGTGCTGGTGGCACTCCTGTTTGCAATCCTTGATGTCTGCATGAAGCGTGCGCGGACCGTCTGGGTGTTCTATGCCATCCTTGTGGTGTATGTGGCGATCAATGTCCCGGTGACACGCGTTCTGTCGACGCCCCTGACGCTGCCAATGCTTCGAGCGGCTCGCGGCCCGTTGCGCGATTCCATCGCCTACTACTTCACTCCGCTCAACCTTGCAGCCATCGTTCTCGTGCTCGTGGCTGGCGTCGTTTTTCCGCTGCTGCTTTCAAAACGGAAGTTTCGATTCGTCATGCCTCTCGCGATTGCCGGCATTGCCATCGTGGTTGTTGGCCCGCTGTCGGCTTCGAAAGTGGAGACGGTGGGAATGCATCGCAATGCATTTGGTGCCTTGCTGCCCGTTCGGCTTCCCGATATGGCAGGGGCAACGGAAAGTGCCGATTGGAGAGTCAGCCCATTTCCCTCAACCCTGGACACAGGAAACGGTTCGCAGTACCGCGGCGCGGCAGCAGGCCGGAACGTGGTGCTCATCCTCCTGGAATCCACGGCCTCGCGTTATCTGCGCCTGTACGGAGCGGAAGAGGACCCCACACCAAACCTGACGCAGCTGGCGTCGCAGTCCCTGGTTTTTGAAAGTGCCTACTCCGTCTATCCGGAAAGTATTCGTGGGCTATATGCCGTGCTGTGCTCGCAGTATCCGCTGTTTGGTGCTCCTCCAGATGACTATCCCGCGGCGCCCTGCGTTTCCGTTGCAGAGCAGTTGCGTCAGATCGGATACAGGACCGCGCTGTTTCACTCCGGCCGCTTCGTGTATCTGGGAATGAAATCGGTGGTGGAAAATCGCGGATTTGAAACACTCGAGGATGCGGGCGATATCGGTGGCAATGTGAATTCCAGCTTCGGTGTGGATGAGCCTTCTGCGGTGAAGCGAATGCTTTCGTGGGTCGATTCCATGCCACCGGGCAAGCGTTTCTTCCTGACGTATATTCCCGTGGCCGGACATCATCCGTATGCCACTCCGGATCCCGGCCCCTTTCCATATACAACCGAGATTTCAAACTATCGCAACGCGCTGCACTACGGTGATGCCGCGCTCGGCGAACTCCTGAAAGGGTTAAAGTCTCGAGGACTCGACGAGCAGACCGTGTTTGTCATCTTCGGTGACCATGGAGAAGCCTTCGGCCAGCACGAAGGAAATTACGGGCATTCCTTCTTCATCTACGATGAAAACGTTCGCGTGCCATACATCATTGCGGCGCCGGGCCTCATTCGGGATCAGACACGTATTCGCTTCGGTGCCAGCCTGATTGATACGGCGCCCACGATCCTGGATCTTCTTGGTCTTCCGGTCCCGAAGCGGTTTCAGGGGATTTCGCTGCTGGAAGACAGGCCTCGCATGGCGCTGTTCTTTACGGACTATTCCCTCGGATTTCTGGGGCTTTACGACTCGTGCTGGAAAATGATCTTTGAAACGGGCACGAAGCGCTCGAAGCTCTACGATGTCTGTGTGGATCCTCAGGAAACCCAGGACCTGTCTGCAAAAAATGAAGGCCGCGTGGCGGCCTATCGTGCCCGCCTGGAAGAATGGATTGCGGCTCAGAATAAGTGACCCACATTCCTGACCTGAGCTGCTGTAGAATGCGGGGCAAATGATTCGCAGATTTACGTCATATTTCGTGTCGGCTGCGGTGCTGGTCCTGGTTCTTTGCGAGGGCGCCAACAGCCAGTTTTCCAATTCATGCCGCGGCACCATCAAGGACTTTCCAGAGGGCGAATTCCATATGGCGCGCGTCATCTATCCGACTGTCGGCGGAGGCGGCTCCCATGGGTGCCGTCAGCCCTGGTGGGCGATTGACTATCCGCTGGCGGAAGGTCATTTTTTGCCGGCGCTTCGCCGCATGACCAACATGTCGGTGGCGGATGACAGCATTGCGCTGGAACTGACGGACGATGCGATCTTTCGGTATCCCTTTCTATTTCTCCAGCAGCCCGGCAGAGGTTACTGGAATCCCACGACGCAGGAGGCAGCGAACCTGAGACAACATTTGCTCCGTGGTGGATTCCTGTTGATCGACGACCTGCACTCCGAAGGTGACTGGTACCCTCTTGAAAACGCCCTTAACACGGTGTTCCCGGATCGCGAGATCGTCGAAATTCCAGACAACGACCCCATCATGCACAGCTTCTTCGATCTGGATAAAGGCATTCAGGTTCCCGGTGAACGGCACCTGCGCAGGTTTGGCGGCGGTGAGATTGGTGCTCAAATGGAAGGCCCGCAGCATTGGCGCGGAGTTTACGACGATAAGGGCCATCTGATGGTCGCCATCAATTTCAATATGGATATGGGCGACTCCTGGGAACACGCCGACGACCCGGATTATCCCGTCGCAATGACGGCGCAAGGGTACAAGCTTGGCGTGAATTACGTGCTCTACTCCATGACCCACTAGGAAAGCAAACCCTCTCCGGAAGGGAGAGGGATTCCGATACACTCCATGTCGTGTCCCTGAACACCCCATTCGACGAAGCCAGCCACGACAGGGGCTGGAACCTCGACGCGGTGCTGCGCGATTACCGCATCGCGTATCGCAGCCGGCAATGCAGCATTCTCGGTCGTCGCGAGGTCTTTGCCGGACGCGCAAAATTCGGCATCTTTGGTGAAGGCAAGGAAATCGCGCAGCTCGCCATGGCATACGCCTTTCGCAAGGGCGACTTCCGGTCCGGTTACTACCGCGACCAGACCCTCATGTTTGCCCTCGACCTGTTGACCGCCGAACAGTTTTTCGCTCAGCTCTATGCCAACCCCGAACTTTCCGCCGAGCCGGCGTTTGGCGGCCGCTCCATGACGGGACACTTTGCAACCCGGCTCCTCGACGCGGACGGAAACTTCCTTCCTCAAACCGATCGATACAACTCTTCCGCAGACCTCTCACCGACCGCATCGCAAATGCCGCGCCTCGTTGGCCTGGCATACGCATCCAAACTGTATCGTCAGTCTCCGGCATTCCGGGCCGGCGCCGGTTTGTTCACATCCAACGGCGACGAGATCGTTTTCGGCACCATCGGGAACGCCAGCTGCGCGGAAGGACTGTTCTGGGAATCGGTGAATGCGGTAGGCGTACTGCAGGTTCCAATGCTGCTCTCGATCTGGGATGATGGATTCGGCATCTCGGTTCCCAACGCATTCCAGATGACCAAGGGCGACATTGCCCGCATCCTCGAGGGTTTTGGACACCGTCCCGGCGGCCGCCCCGGTATTGATCTCTACGTGGTGCGCGGATGGGACTATCCGGAATTGTGTTCCACCTATCTCGAAGCGTCGGACATCGTACGGAGCAAGCACACGCCGGCCATACTTCATGTGACCGAACTGACGCAGCCGTTCGGGCACTCCACTTCCGGGAATCACGAACGCTACAAATCCCACGACCGTCTCGAGTGGGAAAAGGAATTCGACTGCCTGAAGAAGATGCGGGAATGGATCGTGGAAAAGGAATTTGCCACCGCCCGCGAACTGGAAGAACTGGAAGCGCTGGAAAGCAAGGATGTGCTGGAGGCGCGGGAACGCGCATGGCAGGCGTTGCGGTCTCCGATTGAAGCGGAACGAAGCGAGGTCGTCCAAATGACGGAGAAGCTCGCAATGCTTTCACGGCAGCAGGGGAAAATTCAGGCATTGACCGCTTCGCTCAAAGCCCTCGACGCACCAATGCGTCGCGACCTGATGGCGGCGGTGACCGAAGCGTTGCTTCTGGCGAAGGAGGATCCGGAATCCGCTACTGCCGAACTGAGACAATGGAAAAGCAGGCAGGGCGAGATCAATTTCCGGCGTTACAGTTCCGACCTCTACAGCGAATCGTTTGCCTCCGCTCTGAACGTTCCGGTCGTGCCGGCCGTGTATCCGGATAATCCGCCACTGCTCAAGGGCTTCGAAGTCATCAAGGCATGCTTTGACGCCGCATTTGCACGGGTTCCCAATCTCCTATCCATGGGAGAGGATGTCGGTCTGCTCGGGGGCGTGAACCAGGGCTGGGCCCACCTGCAGGAAAAGTATGGGCCGTTGCGCATCACCGATACCGGTATTCGTGAGGCGACGATCGTGGGTGAAGCGATTGGCATGGCCATGCGCGGATTGAGACCAATCGCCGAGATCCAGTACCTGGACTACTTCCTTTACGCCCTGCAGATCATTTCCGACGACCTGGCCAGCCTCCGCTGGCGAACGCATGGGGGACAGAAGGCTCCGGTCATCATCAGCACGCGGGGGCACCGGCTCGAAGGTATATGGCACTCCGGCTCGCCAATGGCCGGAATCATCAACCTCGTTCGAGGCATCTACGTATGCGTGCCCAGAAACTCCGTTCAGGCAGCCGGCTTCTACAACACCATGCTGCTTTCCGATGACGCCGCCATCATCGTGGAAGTCCTGAATGCCTATTACAAAAGGGAATTGCTTCCGGCGAACATCGGGGAATTAACGTTGCCACTGGGTGTACCGGAGGTCCTTCGCACCGGCCGTGATGTGACGGTGGTGACCTACGGGGCCTGCTGCGACATCGCGGAAGAGGCGGCGGTGCTGTTGGAAACTGTCGGAATCGATGTTGAAATTATCGACGTCCGCACGCTGCTTCCGTTCGATATCAAGGGGATGATCGCGGAATCGATCCGTAAAACCAGCCGCGTCCTGTTTCTCGACGAAGACTGCCCCGGCGGAACTACGGCTTACATGATGCAGGAGGTTCTCGAGCGGCAACGCGCCTTCCAATGGCTCGATACCCCTCCCCGGACCCTGTCGGCGAAAGCCCATCGGCCGGCATATGGTTCCGACGGCGACTATTTTTCTAAACCGAATCGCGAACAGATAGTCGAAGCAGTTTACGAGATCATGCGCGAAGCAGAGCCGCGGCGGTTTGGTCCGATTTTGTAGGGCGATCCGGGCGGATGTTGCAGGAATGTTCGTTGACACTTATTCACAGAAATGAATAAATACGTTTCAAATCACACAGGTTTCCTTGGAATTTCGGGACAACGCTCCGTTCCAAATCGAGGCCAAAAGGAGAGTCCATGGTTTCTTCACTTCTGTTTGCGCTGATGCTCTTAGCTCCTCCTCAGGAGCCTAAGGAAACGATGATTCCAGCGGGAACCGTTATGCCTGTCGTCGTCAACGAGCGGCTCAGTACAAAGACGCTCCAGGAAAACGATCCGGTGCTATTCACCCTGGCCGATGATATTCGGGCCGGAGGGAAGCGAGGCGTCGTGCTGATACCCCGCGGATCCAGCGTTGTCGGACGAGTCGTCAAGAACGATCGTGCGGGATACCTTTTCGGACGTTCGAACATCGATATCCGGATTGAAGAAATCGTGACTGCCGATCGTGTATACGACGGGCTTTCCACGAAGATCGTGGAAGTCGGAAAGATCAAGAATAAGAAAGGCGAGGCCAAGCCCGACGGCGAAATCAACGGTCCTGGTCACGCCAAACGGGATGCCTTCCTGCTGCTGTTCCCACCCACGACAATCTTCCAGCTCATGGCGACCCCGGGTCGAGGCCCGGACGTGGAGTTACCCGTGGAAACCCGGCTGTACGTAAAGCTGATGAGCCCGATCTATGTCGAGCGTCAGGTTGCGGAAGTCAGGACTGCTCCCGTGCCACAGGCTGCTGCGGTTCTGCAGCCCCCGCCGGTTGTCGTGCCTCAGGTGGTGTATGTGCAGAATCTGGACAGCCTGCTTTCGCCTGTGGCTCTCTATCCGGATACGATCCTGCCGTATGTTCTTGCGGCATCGACGCATCCCCTGGAACTCGTTCAGGCAAGCCAGGCGTTGCAGAATCGCAATGCCGCGCAGCCGCAGTGGGATCCCAGCATTCAGGCCCTTGCAGGGCATCCGGACCTGATCAAACGCCTCAGCAGCAATATCAGTTGGACCACGGACCTGGGTAATGCGTACCGAACCAATCCTCAACAGGTCATGGATACCGTTCAGCGACTGCGCATTCAGTCCGGCGTGTACAGCCACTAGAAATACGGGGTCAGACTACTCATTCCCCTATTTCTTAAGGGGCGAGGCGGTAGCGGTCGCGGGGATAGAGTGTGGCATCGCGAACGTTTTGAAGGCCGAGAATCTGGGCCGTCAGACGTTCCAGACCGATTGCCAGTCCGCCATGCGGCGGCATACCCAGTTCAAACATCCGGAGGTGACTTTCAAACGACGACGGTGAGATTCCTCGCTTGGTCAGCGCGGATTCAAGATCCGTACGACGATGCAGTCGCTGACCGCCGGTTGTGATTTCGAGTCCATTGAACAGAAGGTCAAATCCGGCCGCCGTCGTTTCCGTACGTGGATGCGTGTAGAAAGGACGCCCCGAAAGCGGGAATCCGATGACGAAAACCGCGGAGACGCCGCACTCCTTCTCGGCAATCGTGCATAGCTGACGTTCGCCCTCCGGATCCAGGTCGTCGATCAGATCCGAACGATTGTGAATGGCTTGCAATCGCTCCAGGCAATCCGAGAACTCCCATATCGGTACTTCCATCATCGAAGGCAGACGCGTTGCGTACTCTTCGTTCAGCTTTTCGAAGATGTATGTCAGCAGTTCCCGCTCGAGCTGAATTACATTTTCCGGCCCGTCAATAAATCCCATTTCGAGATCGAGCGAATAGTATTCGGTCAGATGTCGCCGAGTGGCATGAGGCTCCGCGCGATAAACGTGGCCCGTCTCGAAAACGCGTTCGAACCCGGCCACTCCATGCTCCTTGTAGAACTGAGGACTCTGCGCCAGGTATGCCACACGATCGAAGTACTGAATCGCAAACAGATTGGTTCCGCCTTCGGTGCCGCCCGAGACGATCTTCGAAGATACGATCTCTGTGAAATAATTTGCGGTCAGGTATTCGCGGAAATACCTCAGGATCGCAGCCTGCAGCCGAAACACCTTACCCACGTGATCGCTCCGCAGGGCTAGTGGCCGGTATTCCAGCAGAATGTCGGAAGAAATGGGCTCCGTGTTCGAAGTCGAGCTGAACGGAAGCCGGTTCGCCGCTCGATTCAGGATCTTCACGGACATGATGTCAATTTCGGTCCCACTCCTTGCGCGCTCGTCGCGCCGGACTTTGCCGATGACTTCAACGGCATCGTCAGCCTTCAAATGTAAGCCACGAAGGACATCCGAAGCTGCCACGCACTGGGCTTCCCCGCTGCAGTCCCTTAAGACAACGAAGCTTGTTTTGGCAAATACGCGTAGCCGATAGACCCAGCCGCGCAAGGTAACGGATTGTCCGATGTGTCGATGCAGATCTTCGACAAACGTTTTTGGAAACGCTCGCATTGGAACCGCCTTTCAAAGTTGCTGGAACCACTTTGCAGCGGCGGTACCATCCAGCTTCCGCCTGTGGAAGGCGGCGCTTCGTGTTCTTCCCTAATACGGCCTATCGCACCAGCGATTTCCTTTTCAGAAAGACCTCTCAGAGGGGTCTGTCCTCGTCATCGAGTTTCCCGCATTGTACTCGAAAATAGGGGAATGAGTAGTCTGACCCCATATTTCAAACGTAGATTCGTTCCTTCGCGCGCAGTTCCCGGTAACGCTCAAATGCGCGATGTTCTTCCTCAAGTCCCATCAAACTCTTCAGCCGACACCCCCGGAAAGTATGTCCGAACATTCGAAGTCCGTTTCGCAGGATGAACCACGGCGTATGAGCCAGAACCCTGGGCATATGACGCAGCTTCATCCATCGCTCTGCCCGCCAGCGCATGAATTCAATTTCCAGGGGCTCAATTCCTGGGGTGCGAAGGACCGCCGTGGTTCCGTCGTATTCATCCACTCGATCATGGGCGATCAGGTCTTTTTCGAGGAGCTCGCGAGTCATCGGCGTGCGTGGATACGGCGTTGGGTGCTGGATGTATGGCCAATCGACGTAGCGCCGCGCGAATGCGAGATTGGCTTCGATCGATTCCGGAGTGTCATCGGGGTTGCCGACGATCAACCCACCGACGACGAACATCTTGTTGCGGTGGATATACCGAATCGCTTTCAGTGTGGCATTTCCAACGATGTGACCATGCTCGCGTTCTTCATTCTTTGAGCGAGCCCGGAGGAATCCAAGGTCCTTGTCGAGAATGTTCTCGATTCCCAGGAACACGTATCGGAAGCCGGCTTTCCGCATGAGCGGCGCCAACGTCTCTCCGTGATTGCCGATGCTCGACGTCATGGCCTGAACGATGTAATCAATGTGATTCAGTTTGGCTTCGATGATCGCCCCGCACAGCGCTTCAAATCGAGGAATGCTCAGCGTGATGTTGTCGTCCACCATGAATATCGCCCGCGCACCGCGCGCATGGGCGTCACGGATGTCGTCAATCACGCGATCAAAGTCATACGTATGAAAGTTGCGGCCGCGCATTTCGATGATCGAACAGAAGCTGCAGTCGAAAGTGCAGCCCCGTGAAGTTTCCACGACATCGACCTGGCGTCCCATCATGGTGTATCCGTGGAGGACCCGGACATCCCTTCGGGGAGGCCGAATCTCCGCGGCCGTGAGTGGACTCACGGGACGGTCCGGGTTGTGCCGGAACCCGTCATCGGCTCGCCAGGACAATCCCGCGATACCTGCAAAGTCGCGGTTGCCCTCGATGGCGCGGAGCAGCTCGCGAAACGTGATCTCTCCTTCGCCTCGAACGATAAAATCAATTTCCGCATTTCCCATGTAGGGTTCCGGCGCGAGGCTGGGGTCGTAGCCACCAACCACGAAACGAACGGAAGGATGCAGCTTGCGAATCAACTCCACGATGCGCATCGCCGTTCCCCGCTGAAAGGTCATCACGGACAGTCCGACGACATCCGGCGCGTGTTCGCGAACCAGTTGCTCGACGGTCTCGCGCACGCGTCGCTGAACCAGGATCAGGTCGGCCACCGCGACCTTGTGATGCGGATCGATGTTTCCAGCAAGCGAAGTAAGGGCGCCGTTGGGCATGCGGATCACGAGTTCCGGCATGTGCTCAAAGGAATCCGGCATCGACAGAAGGAGAACGTTCATTTCTGCCTCCTCGGGAGATTGAGGGACGCTTACGTTTTGTTTCGCCGTAAGTCTATGGCGTGAAATCGGTTTTCGACAAGGGGGATCATGATGAAAGTGCGAACGTTATTTGCAGTGGCAGCGGTCGTTCCTGGAATGTTTCTGGTGCAGGCAAGCGGCGGAGCTACCGTTGCGGTGGTCGATTTTCAGCGAGCCATGGTGGAGACTCCGGAAGGAAAATCCGCCGTTTCGAAACTGAATGCATTCGGAGCGGAACAGCAAACGGCCATCGACGCGAAGATCAAAGCGGCCGAGGAGCTGGCAAACCAGATCCGCACGCAGAAGGGCGTGCGATCCGAAGCGGTAATCGATCAGATGACTCGCGATCTGGATGTCGCCCGGGCAAGCATCCAGTCCATGGGTGAAGACGCGCAGAAGAAATTGGGCGAGATGGAGGAACAGCTCCTGAGGCCGGTTCAGTTACGGACCGCCACTGCCGTCCGAGGATATGCGAACGAACACGGACTGAAGATTGTTCTCGATGCATCCGTACTTCGAGACGGATTCGTTTATGTTCACGACACGGCAGATATCACGAGTGAAATTATTCGCCGTATTGCAATGGACTTAAACAGGCCGGAAGGTCAGCACGCGTCCCTTGCCGAGACTTCTCAGCAGAAGATTATTCAGCGGGCCTGGAATGGAGTGAACTTCGCGCAGCAGCTTCCACCGGAGGTTCCGTTATTTCCCGTTGTGTCGCCGATCAAGATCGTCCGGAATATCAACTAGCGAACGGAAGCTTTGCTCTGGATGTTCTTCAATGCTTCTCGCTGGCTCAGGGGACTGAGCCGGCTGGCGTTCTTTGTCACGTAGCGTCGTATTTCGTCCGGGTTCGTCCACGCATACTGGCGTAACGCCCATCCGATGGCTTTGCGGAGAAAAAACTCCTTCGATGGAATGGATGGCTCGATGCACGCATAAAGCAGCTTCAGATCCGTGTCTTTCTTGAAAGTGAGCTGACAAAGGATCGAAGTGCGCCTCTTCCACATATCGGTGGAGCGGCTCCACCGAAGCATTGCCCGGTGTGTCGGATGTTCGTTTGTTCGAAGTACGACTCCGACTCCGTGCGCCGCAATGGTATCGACAAAGTCCCACCACGCTCCAGTGACGATCATTTCTTCGAGCATCGGAAGCGTTTCAACGGTCAGGTACTTTGCGAATCGGCGTTGGCGGGCCAGGGCTATTGCCGCATAGCGTTCTTCACGGAATCGCGCATTTCGCCAGATGTAGAGAACGGCGCGTCGCCAGGCTTCGGCATCGGGAAACTCCACTGCATTCAGCACCGACTTGAAAACCTTGTCCGCGATCGGAGTGGGGACTCCGTGATAAGGCATGTCGGATTTCATGTATGCCTGCATCGGTTTTGCTTTTTCAGGCTGGGCGACACGCTGAAGCTCTCGCCGGAGTGCAAGCAACAAGGCGCGGTCCGTCATCGCATTATCGGCCGTCCTCATAACGCGAATTCATCTGGAACGTCCTGCTTTTCACGATGCCGAGCACGATAGCGGAAAACCGGTTGTTGTCTATGGCAGCGTCGCGGGCGATAGTGCGGATCAGCGGCATGTCCCCGTACTCGGTTCCACGGCCCAGGGAAAATGTCAAAAGACTTTCCGTAAAGGTCGCGACGAACTGATCGGAATATCCCATCAACGCATTGCGTAAATCCGCTGGTCCGCGGACTGGAGTGCCGTCGACCAGCACATCGGTAGCATCGATGGGCTTTCCGAATTCATCCGTTCGCCACTTGCCGGTGCGATCGAAGTTTTCCAGGGAAATGCCGATCGGATCGACAAGCTTGTGGCACTGATTGCAGCTCGGGGAATTCTGGTGCGACGCCATCATGTCCCGCACCCCTGGCCGAGTCGGATCATCAATGGCCCATGTCTTCAATGGCGGGACGTTCGGTGGCGGGTCCGGAGCACGCAGACCCAGAAACTTCGTAAGCACCCAGTTGCCGCGTACCACGAGGCTGGTTCTTTCGGGGAAATTGTAGTTTGAAGCGCCGGTTAGAAATGCGGCTTTACCCAGCAGGCCTCGACGCACATCGAATGCCGGGTCGAGCGTGATCCGTCGAAACTCGCTGCCGGTGATATTGGGAATGCCGTAGTGGCGGGCCAGCCTGTCATTGACGAACGTGTAATTCGCGGTCAGAAGGTCCACGACATTGCGATCTTCCCGAACGATGCTTTCGAAGAACAGTTCGCTTTCGCGGCGCATCGCCACCTTCAGGGCATCATCGAAATCCGGATACGTGGGCAGTGGTCCCACCGCTGCCAGCATCCACAGACTCAGCCATTGGCCGGCGAAGTTTGTCGTCAATGCCTCCGCGCGCGGGTCTGCGAGCATCCGGCGAGCCTCACGTTCCAGTACGGCGGGATCTCGAAGTTGCCCGCGGCTCGCGAGGTCGATCAACGCCGCATCCGGGCCGCGGCTCCAGAGGAAATAGGAAAGTCGCGATGCCAGTTCCAGGTCGCTGATGCGATAGCTCTGACCGGCGCTGAGGTTTGGAGGTTCGACTTCACGGCGATAAATGAACCTGCGATCGTTGAGAATCTCCCGCAGCGCCGCTTCAATTCCACGGTCGAATACTTTGATTGACCCCCCCGGCCCTTCATAGAAGTTTCGATTCAGGTTGTCGAGCCGAGTGGCGTGGTAGCTCTCCATGAACTCGCTGACTTCGCTCGTACTGGCAGGCCGTCGAAACGCCTGTGTTGCGAGGTTTGCGACAATGCGCTGCGCGCACGGTGTTTCCTCTGATGTATTGGCCGGGCGACAGATGAAAACCTTTCGCGCGCTGGCGCTTCCGGCGGCGCTGGCCAAAGCATTGCGGCTGATCGTTGCCGCTGCCTTCACATACGCCGCCGCCAATTCGGGAGTCATTCGAAGCGCTCGCGCGATGTTGTCAAAGCCTCGCGTCGAGTCGTCTTGAGGAAGCAGTGTCGACGGGACGATGTCCAGGTCGAGAATGTCCTTGATCGCATTCTTGTATTCCGTGCGGTTGAGCCGATGAAGACCCGGTGGGGGCATGTAGTCCGGAGCGTTTCGATCCAGTTCGGCGTCAAACCACGCGACAATTTCTTTACGTCTTGCGGGCTCCAGCGTCACACCGGTAAGCGACGTCTTCGGTTCCTGCCCGGACTTCAGTTTGCGAACGACCTTTTCCCATATCGCGCGGTTCTGTCCGATCTTCGTGAAGTCCTGGTTTTCGAGTACGAGGTTGCCGATCCAATCCCTGTTGTTGTGACAGGAAGCGCAGTCGCGATCAATGAACGCCTTCACGCTGGCTGCCGTTTGTGGAGCAGTGGCCTGCGGAGGCGCGGCCTGCGTTGCAATTCGCAGAATTGTGAATGCAGCGGCTATGACAGTGAATAAGAGCAACGCCTTTTTCATGATGTTCTCCGTTAGCGGCACTATACACCGCTGGTTTCACATCATCAGATGTTTAGTCGGATCGTAGCTCAGGCCCAGCGTGATGATTTTCTGTAGTAATTCCTCGTAGCTGATTTTCGAATGCTTGGCAGAGTCTGCGAAGTCTTCGTTCTTTGCGATTTGAGGATTGGGATTGGCTTCCAGCAGGTAGAACTCGCCGTCCTTCGTAAGCCTGTAATCCAGACGGGCATAGCCGCTCAGGCTGAGCAGCTTGTAAATACGCTTGGAAAGCTTTTCGAGTTTTCTGGTGAGCTCCGGTGTGAGGTCCGCGGCCTGCGTCTTCAGTCCAATTTTCTTTTGATAGCGGGCGTTCCATTTCAGCCGGCTGGTTGCAATATTCAACGAACCTTCGGGAAGATTTTGAATCAACAGTTCCCACGGCGTGAAGGATTGAAGCCGTCCATTGCCCATAACTCCGACGTAGAGCTCGCGGCCCTCAATGAATTGCTCTGCAATGGCGTGACTGTTTATTTTGGTGTGAATGAACTCGACGCGTTCCTTCAGCTTCTCATCGTCGTAGACCACGGAAGCCTGGGAGATTCCCGTCGAACCTTCTTCGGTGACCGACTTCACAAACAGTGGAAACCCGAGCCGCTTTGGCCGGACGATTTTCTGGCCGCGAGGAAATACGGCAAAGCCGGGCACGGGAATACGGTGATACGTCAGGATCTTTTTCGTCAGGGCCTTATCGCGGGCAAGCGTGAGACCACGGGGATTGCACCCGGTGTAAGGCTGCTTCATCAATTCGAGGTAGCTGACGACATTCTGGTCGAACAGCACTTTCCCGTCGAATTCCTCGAGCAGGTTTACCGCTATATGCGGTTTGAATTCCTCGATCGCCTTGCCGACGGCGGCAAGGTCGCTGTAGAGCCCGACGCAGTAGGCGTGATGCCCCATATTCTTCAGCGTGGTGATCACATCATTTTCGGTGCGCCACGGCTGGCTTTCGAGATCTTCAATACCCTCGACGTTGTCCGGAGGGATCAGGTCCTGATGCACGAGCACAATGACGCGAAGTTTGGATTTGGGTTTGAATTTCACAATG
>Ga0184628_10001049_pt1 | contig 13932 bp, 10 predicted proteins | sample PLM4_5_b1_FD_133149 | JGI IMG/M metagenome (GOLD analysis project Ga0184628, IMG submission 133149) | Groundwater sediment microbial communities from an aquifer in East River, Colorado, USA - PLM4_5_b1 | ecosystem: Environmental > Terrestrial > Soil > Riparian zone | place: USA: East River... | reverse complement strand
TCGGGTTTCGGAATGAGCGGCTGGAACGCGTCGATGTCGGTGAAGGTCGGGATGCACGTCAGGCGGCTTGCCGGGTAGCCCGCTTTGATCATCATCTCGGTCATGAAGGGATTGGTCGTGACGAATTGATCGATCAGGTCGAAATAGCCGCGCTTGCGATGGAACAACGTGGCCGCCGCATCCAACGCCGATATCGCGAGGCTGCCCTTGACGCAGCGGTGTTTGACGCTGTTGCTCAAATCGCCGTCGATGCAAAGCGTGCAGGGGTGTCCGTCCCGCAGGCAATGATGCTCCGGGCAGAACATCCCGTAATCCGACAAGCGGACGACAATTGGAACGCCACGCTTCTTCAGGCCCGTCAGGAGCGAGGGTGACAGCTTCCGCAAATAGTAGAGGACATAGGCGACATCCGGCTTGAACGAGCCGGCCAGATTGGCGACCGCTTGCTCCACATCCGGTGCGTAAAACAGCCGCGACAGCGTCTTCGCGAACGCGCGGGGCGAGCGCTTATGCTGTTCAAAATAGACTTCGTCGGCCGCTCCGAGCGGACTCACGAAATGTTTCTCGTACGGGGTCGGTTCGTTGCGCGCGTATCTCACCGAGAAGGGCGCAACCTCATGACCGACCGATTCGAGCTTCTTCTTGATGTTGAACAGGTACCGCTCGGGCCCGCTCGAGACGAAATATCTGTAGTTGGCGATGAGTATCTTCATGAGTGCATCCCGTGCCTGTGTGAAGATACGTCAACGATTTCGTCCATCTGGCGGACGTATGCCGCCAACTCCCAGATCGCCGAAGAGATGTGATAGAGCGAGCTCGCGGGGGCGGCTTCCTCGACAAAGCTTCCGTCGGGATTCATCTTGTCGCGCCAGAGTCCGCTCACGGGCGTCTCGAGATACGCGGCCAGCGCCTGGGCGGCCCGCAACGCAAGCTCCGGCTTGTTCAGAATCAGCGCCGCCTTCAACCATTCGGCCTGCGGCCACAGCCGCGCCTGATCCTCCATCGTGCTGTAATCGTCATAGAGCGCGTCGACCGCGACACCGCGCGCATCGTCCACGCCCTTGAGCCCGCACTCAAACAGCGCCTGTGCCGCGGATGTGGCCCTTCTGTCGCCGCTCAGTCGCGACCAGCGCGCCAATAGCCAGGCCCATTCGAACTGATGGCCAGGTTCGAGTCGGCGGCCGGCCGTCCCGCCCGCTGGCCGCCAATCCGAATCGAAGAATTCGCGGATAAAGCCTCGTTCCGAATCGATGAAGCGCGTCAGAGCCAGCGTCACGATCTCATCGGCGAACGTTGCCCACACCGGCGATCCGCCTGCTTCGACCCACGCGAGAGCGGATTCGAAAAGGTGCATATGCGGATTGGATTGGAACGGATGGGGCAAGTCCTCGCGGAATCCCCCGGCCGCGTGACGGCGGCACTCCAAGCAATTCAACAGATCGAGCGCGAGCGGCTCCTCGCCGATCGACGCCAACGCAAGCAGAGCAAACGCCTGATCGTAGACGGTCGCCTGTTCGCCTAGTGACTCTCCGCTCGGACCCGAGAGCGTTCGGTAGAGCCCATCGCTCCTCCGATAGATCCTCTGCAGGTACTCGAAGCCGTGTCGCGCGGCGGCGTGTGATGGACCAGGCCAGCCGTGATGACGAGCTTGCGAGAACACGTGAACCTGGCGCGGTTGAACACGCGCGCGGCGAGGAACGCTGACCGCTCGCCCGGTCTGATCGAGCATTTCGAAGAAGCCGCCACTTCTATGGTCGGCTCCCAAACTGTACCAAAGCGGCAGGGCCTGCGTGTGCAGCCACGAGGTCAGGCGCGTCTCGAGCACCGCAAGATCGCGGGGGTAGGGAACTTCAGCCGCGCGCGTTGCCGTAGCGAGCCTCATTTCGACACCGATGCATTTGGCTCAAGATTTTCGCGCGCATTCGCAAGGTGAGCACCCGACTCACGACGCCAATTCACCACTACCGCAGTTGCGAACACGCTATGCTGCATGTGCGAAATCACACAGGAACAGGCCCTACCCGTCAAGAGACAAATGGAGGACTTCGCTATTTGAAAAAACTTTCCATCTGCGACAGCAGTTTTTTCGCGCCGTAGCTCGAAAGATGAGCATTGTCGACCATCAGGAGCTCGCCGTTCTCGTAAGCGAGGCATTCGCGATCGCGACATAGCATCGTCATGGGATCGTAAAAATGAGTCGGTGTCACCGATCGCGCAAGGTGCGCATTGAAACCGAAATCGTTGCGTACGCCGGTGTAAAACGGCGCATCCGGGTCTTCTCGGCGCGCGAGACGCACACCGAGATAGGTTGGATTGGCAAACGGGAAGTCGGGATTATCACCGATGATGCGCACATCGACGCCGAGCGCCTCAAGCCGCCGCACGGTGGCGAGGAGCATCGCAGGATCAGCCCCAATACTGTGCAAGATGCGCTGCCAATAGGCGGAGAGCACCGCACGCGTGACTCCGAATTGGCGGATGATCTCGAGCGCATGGTCATTGTTGGCGCGGCAATTGGGGCGTGTCGGAATGTCGATCCCGAAGACCGGCGGGCACGCAGCCGACGCGTACAATAAGACATTGGAATCGAATCGGCTGGCCTCCGCGCGCAGCACCGGCGCGAACTGGAGCGCGTGCGAATCGCCCCAGAGCAGGATGACGGGGCCGCTGCCGCGCGTGAGGAAGCAGTCGGCGCCCTGCCATTGGCGCCAATCTTCGCGGAGAAAACAGTTCGCGGACGGATTTTCCTGCGGATCGCCACGGGTGACGAGCCTCGCCTCGGTCCCGAGCCGCTGTGGCAAGCCGTCGAGCGCAAAGGTCGCAAATCCGAACGCCGCGGCCCCGACAGACGCGGCCAGGCCGAAAACGAACACCGTGCGCCGCGACACCCTGCGTTTGTCGCGGAACGGCTGCTCGACAAAGCGCCACGACGCCCACGCCAACGCGACGATCACGACCAGGATCGCAGCGCGCTCGAGCGGGGTCGGATCGCGCAACAGGCTGTATTTGGTAAAGACGATGACCGGCCAATGGACGAGATAGAGCGAATACGAGACCAGCCCCAGCGCCACCATCGGCCGAACGCCCAGCAGAGTTCCCGCAATTGTCCGCCGGCCTTCTCCCGTGTGGATCAGGAGGGCCGCGCCGATGCACGTTGCGAGTGCGTTCCAGGCCGGAAAGGCGCTGGTTTCATCGAGCAGGAAAAACGGGGCGACCAATAACATCAGCGCGCCGAGCGCCAGTGCCTCGTTCAGTTTGTCGTTAGCGATCCTTGGGACGACGCCGAGCGCCACAAGCGATCCCGCCAGCAGCTCCCAGGCGCGGGTATGCGGCAGGAAATAGTTGCCGGACGAGTCCACGAACACCCACAGGCAACTCAACGCAAACGAGATCAGCGTCAGCAGGACAAAGACGGGCTGCGGCCGCCACCGGACCTTGTAGATCAGGACGATCAACGCGGGGACCACGATATAGAACTGCTCTTCGACCGCGAGCGACCAGGTGTGGAGAAGGGGTTTGAACTCCGCCGGGCCCGCGAAATAATCGGTCTGCATCCAGAACAGGATGTTCGAGGAAAAAGCCGCAGTCGCGACGATGCTCGCTCCCAGGTCGCGTAGCTCGTCGGGCATAAAAATGACGAGACCCGCCGCGAATGTTGCCGCCATGGTGACGAGCAGCGCCGGAAAAATACGCCGCATCCGCCGCTCGTAGAACGCGATGATCCGAAAAGAGCCGACGGCGGCTTCGCGATCGATGATCCTGGTGATGAGGTAGCCGGAGATCACGAAGAAGATGTCCACGCCGGCATAGCCGCCCGGCAGGATCGAACTGCCGAGGTGGAAGAGCACCACCGAGATAACCGCAATTGCGCGCAAGCCATCGATATCGGGACGGTAGGTTCGATCGTGTGTGTACGCGGCCGAACGCCTGCCTTCCTCGAAAGGCGCCTCTCTTGCGGGCCGGTCGAGACGCTTGAGAATGTCTGCGCTCCCGAGAACGTCCGGACAGTCTCAGACCACTGAGCCGAACCGGCGTCTCAACTTGAAAAACTTCGTCTCTACGAGATGGTACGAGGCCGTCGCACCGAGCACGGTGAGCGGCAGGCTCACAACAAGCCATTGCACGCCGTATTCCGGAAACCCGTAGGACACCGCGAACCAGCTCGCGACCATAAAGGCCCCGTAGTGGTACAAATAGAGCGAGTAGCTCAGCTTGCCGGCGTAGACCGCGATCGGGTGCGAACAAACCGATGTCATCAGCCTGGTCTTGTCGCCAAAGACGATGCCGTGGACGATCGGCGCCAACGCCAGTCCCTGAAGCGAATATCTCAGTGTGTCCCTGAAGAAGGGATTGCGGATGGCGAGCGTCGCGACCAACAGCAGGCCGCCCGCGAAAAAAGCGATTCTCGACCCGAGCCACTTCGAGACCACAGCGGATCCGCGATCCGTGCTCATCGCTACGGCCAGGAGTGCGCCGTAGATGATCGAATCGATGCGCGTATCGGTGGCCATGTAGATGGTCAGCGACTCCACGCCCATGCCGTAAAGAATCGCGCGCCACACCAAAGCCAGCGCGCAGACTCCCGCAAGGACCGCGAACAGCCTGTCCCTGTGGCGCGCAAGAGCCGCAACGATGAAGGGAAAGGCAAGGTAGAAATGCTCTTCGACGGCGAGAGACCAGACGATTCCAAACGGCGTCTGGATCGCTTCCTGATGGCCGTCGGGCGCGGTCACAAGCGGATGCAGGAATTCGCCGTGGAAGATCTGGTAGTAGTTCCCGGCGTAAAGCAGGCACGCGACGATGTCCTTCCAGTAGGGCTCGGTGCCCATCGCCACGAGCGTCGCCATCGCCACGGCGATATAAAGAAGCAGCGCCGGCTGCAGGCGCAGGAAGCGGCGGATGTAGAACTCGCGAAGGTGGATCGCGCCGCTCCTGTCGACCTCATGCAAAAGCAGGCGCGTGATCAGAAGTCCGCTGATGAAGAAGAAGACGGTCACCCCTAAGCCGCCGGGAACAACGCGCGCGAGACCGGCATGCGCCAGCATCACTAGGAGGATGGAGAAGGCCCTCAGACCATCGAGCGCCGGAAGCCTGCCCTGGTGCGCCGTTGCGCCTGCTCGCGCAGCCGGCAGCGACGATGCCGCATGTGACTCCGACGGAAAGGTCTTGTCGAAATTCGTGTCGGCGGTCGCGCCAATCGTCAACGTTTCGAGCGGGCGTTCAAGAGACATCGCCTTTCGACCCTCGACAGACACACACGCGGACGGCGCAAAACGCTACGCGCCGACACTCATCACGCTAATGCAATCATTGCGCGCTGCACAAGAGATTTCATTGCACTGCAGCAATATTCGCGGCGCGGAGAAGTGCCCAATACATGACTGATATGCCTATGCAAGTGACAAAAAGTGGCGATCGGAGATTTGCCATTGGTTGCATTGCACAATCAACATTGTCGTGTTGTACTGCATAGCGAAGTCACTCGAGATGCGTCCGGACGCGGAGATATCATGGACGATATCGGGAGCGCACCGTCACTGCCTGCGGGTGTCCTTTACGTCGCCGCGGCGATTCTCACTGCTCTGCTTGTCTGGGTGTTCTGGCGCACGAAATGCCGGATCGCGAACTTCATCCTGTTCGCAATTTGGATGCGCTACATGATGTCGGCGTTCCACGAGATCACCTTCACCGCCTCGCCGATCGGCCTGACATGGAACGCGCTTGGCTCGTCGCTCATCTTCTGTCTTGGCCTGCTCATGATTCAGCCCAAGGCGCTGAGGCTGCGGTTTTTCCTGCCGGTCTATGTCGTTGTCGCCGTCATTCTCATCAGCGGTATCGCCAATCAGGAATATGCCGGCACGGTCAACGCGATCGTAAAATATGGATATTTCCTGGTCGTGGCGATCGGCACGTGCGAAGCGCTCGAACGTTACGGCGAGCAGCCTTTCATGCGGGTTCTCCTGTGGGCATTTGTCCCGCTCCTCGCCTTCCAGATCCTTTCGATTGTGCTCGGCGTGAGCAAGGCGACCGAGGCCGACGGCTCGGTCAGTTTCATCGGCGGATACAATCACGAAGCGTCATTCTCCATCGCGCTCGCAACGTGTTTCGCGGTGGCCGCGTTCGCGAGAAGCATGAATGTCTTCGTGAAAAGCGGGCTGCTGCTCGCTCTGCTGGCAGGATTGATGCTGGCCAACTATCGAACGGTGCTGCTGGCCATCGTGCCCATCGTGGTCACCCAATTCGCCTTGGGCACCACCCAGATGTTTTCCAGGGCCCAGCAGGCCGCGGTCGGCATATTCATGTCGATCGTGTGTTTCTTTGCGGTCGTCGCCGCCGGCTCAGTCCTGCAGGACCGCTTCCAGGACGTGTTCACGATCATCGCCTCGGGCGGCGCCGGCGTCATAAAACCGCCCAGCAGCTTCACGCTCTCTGACCAGGGCTTGATGTCCGGCCGAGCGTATATCTGGAGCGAATATTTCTATGGCTATCTTGCCGGCACCGATGCGCAGAAGTTGATAGGGCTTGGGCCCAATTCGTGGGTGTTTGCTTTCAGGGCCTACGCCCACAACACCCTCGTTTCGCAATTGTACGAATACGGGATTCTAGGTGTGGCAGCGCTGCTCTATTTCTGGGCGTCAATGCTGTTCGCCGCGCTGCGCGTCAGACGCGGGCCAAGAACGATGCTCATCGCCGCCCATCTCACGTTCATCATGCTCAACATGGCGACGATGCCGCTTTGGATGATCGAGGGATACATCTTCTACGCGGTGATATGCGGCTACACGCTCTATCTCTTGAAGCCCGCCGCTTCGACGCAACAGCAGTACCGGGTTGTCGTGGAGGATGGCGGGCTTCAGCTCAGCCGGCCGCGCTCCGTTCCACGTCCGCTTCGAACGCGGCCGATGTGATAGGCGGGTGGTTATGCTACCCGGATCGCGGTGGGTGTACGCTCGCGGACGATGCGGCGCGTCGGGAATGTCACCGTGACCGTGGTTCCCGCGCCGGGTTCGCTTGAGATGCGCAGTGTTCCGCCGTGCAGCTCCATAAGGTGCTGGGCGAGCGGGAGACCGAGGCCCGCACCTTCGTGTTGCCGGTTGGGGTCGGTGTCGAGCTGGCCAAAGCGTTCCAGCGCTTTAGGGATGTCGTTCGCAGGGATACCGATGCCCCTGTCCGCCACGGACAGGGAAAGGCCATCGTCTCTGCGGAAGGCCGACACGCGCACTTCGCCGCCCTGCGGCGAGAAGCGGATGCCGTTGGAGATCAGGTTGATCAGGATCTGGTTGATTCGCTTGGAGTCGCCGCAGAGTTTCGGGAGACCCGGCTCGACCGCGATCGCGAGGCGAACGCTCGCCTTCAGAGCCTCTTGTTCGACCAGGCGCACGGCGGAATCGACACATTGGCCGACATCGAGAAATTCGTCATTGAGCCGGAGCTGTCCGGCATCGAACTCGGAAATGTCGAGGATGGAATTGACGAGCCGCATCAGATGCACGCCGCTGCTGAGGATGCGGCCGACGGAGTCGCGATACTGATCTTCGCTCGGTGTGACGCTTTCATCCTTCAGGCGCTCGGATGATCCGATGATGACATTGAGCGGAGAGCGAAGCTCATGGCTCATGGTCGAAAGGAACTTGGTCTTCGACTTGCTCGCGGCGTCGGCGAGGACGAGGGCGGCTTCGAGCTCGCCTTTCGCCGCCTCGATCTCCTGCAAATGCTGGTCGACCAGCGTTCCGACGATGCCGAGACCCACGATCAGAAGGACCACGGCCGTCAATGCGATCGCGAACCAGACGATGACGAGCGTGTCCTCTGGAATGAAGATGCTCGGGTCGGGCACGAAGGTGCGCCCGGCCATGGCGATGAAATGCATCCCAAAGATTCCTGTGGTCAGGAGTGCCGCGCCCACGATGCGTCCGCGCACGTCCGGCGTCAGTTGCGCGCGCGCAAGAGCGGCTGCGCCAAAGCTCGCAGCTGTCAGCACGGCGGCCTCGAAGTAGAGGATGTTCCACTCGACCTGAGCTTGGAAGGTGACCGCGGCCACACCGGTGAAATGCATTGCGCCGATTGCGAAACCGACAATGGAACCGCCGAGCGCCATGCGCTCTGTCCCGCGCGCGACATAGAAGCCGAGGCCGCACCCCAATACCGCGATCAATCCGGACAGCACCGTCATGCCGACGTCGTAAGCCACCGGTACTCCGGGCTGATAGGCGAGCATGACGATCGAATGCGTCGCCCAGGCGCCGCAGCCGGTAACGACCGCAGCCGCGACCACCCAGGGATAGCGCGAGCGGTGCGCGTACAGGCGCGCCATCATGGTGAAGGCCGTGTAACAGGCCAGCAGGCAGACCAGGACCGCTAGCACGACAAAGCGCGCGTCGTGATCGTGGACGATGGTGTAGTAGAGCCTGAGCATCGGAAGAGTGTGGCCCGATATCCATTTACATTCCGCTAACTGTGGGCCCTTTGACCGCGTTTCCGGACCAAAACTTGGGTGGGCGACCGCGGAGCAGCGACAGACGGGGAAAATTCAGCAGCTTCGGCCAGTTAGAGCCCGAGGGGGTTGATCCGCAGCGGGGTTGATGTCTTATTGTCATACAGTATGATGATCTAAGAGTTCAGCCCGAGGTGCCATCCCTGCGTTACGAGCGAGCATTCAAGGCGATCGGGCGGCCTTTAGCCCGCAAGGAAGATGGCCGGCTGATCACCGGCAAGGGCCGGTTCACCGACGACTTCACGCTGCCGGGCCAGACTTGGGCTGCGATGGTGCGCTCGCCTTATCCGCACGCACGCATCCTCGGGATCGATCCGAGTGCGGCCGTCGAGATGCCCGGCGTGCTCGGCGTCTACACGGGCGCGGATTGCATCGCCGATGACTTGAAGGACATCCCGCACAATCCCGTTCCCTCGACCCAGTTCGACGTGAAGCTCAGGGGACGCGGCAACACGCCCGTCTTCATCGGCACGCACATGCTGCTCCCCGCCGACAAAGCGCGCTATGTCGGCGAAGCCATCGCGATGGTCGTCGCCGAAACGCGCCAGCAGGCCTATTCCGCGGCCGAGATGGTCGCGGTCGATTACGAAGAGTTGCCCTGGGTCGCGGACACGATCAAAGCCACGGCTCCGGACGCGCCGCGCGTATGGGACGAGCTTCCCGACAACGTCCTCGTCGATTCCAAATTCGGTGATGCGCCCGCGACGGATGCCGCCTTTGCGCGCGCCGCTCATGTCGTCACCGCGACCTATTGCATCGGCCGCGTCACCGGCGTGCCCCTCGAGCCGCGAGCGGCGCTCGGCTCTTACGATGCTTCAACCGGCCGCTATACGCTTTATGCCGGGAGCGGCGGTGCTATCCGCCAGAAGCGCGAGATCGCCGAGGTGCTCAACCTCGATCTGGAGCAGGTCCGCGTGCTCTCCTTCGATGTCGGAGGGAATTTCGGCACGCGCAACCGCACCTATGTCGAGTTCGGCCTCGTGCTCTGGGCATCGCGCAAGCTCAACCGACCGGTCAAATTTCGCGCCGAGCGAACCGAGTGTTTCCTCACCGATTATCAGGGACGCGATCTGGTCTCCGAGGTTTCGCTCGCGATCGACGCGTCGGGGAAATTCCTCGCGCTTCGCGCCTCCAATCTCAGCAATGTCGGCGCGCGCTGCGTGTCGCTGTCGCCGCTGAGCAAGGGCTCGGGCCTCATCACGGGCAATTACGACATCCCGCTCGCTACCCTCCACGCGCGCGCGGTCTATTCGAATACGATGTGCACGCAGGCCTATCGCAGCTCAGGCCGCCCGGAAGTGACCTTCGCGATCGAGCGCCTGATCGACAAGGCGGCGCGCCAATGCGGCTTCGACCGCTTCGAGCTCCGCCGCCGCAATCTCATCGGCGTGAAACAGATGCCGTACACGAACCCGACCGGTTCGATCTACGACAGCGGCGAATACGAGAACAATATGGACCGCCTGTTGCGCTTGGCCGATTTCGCCGGCGTTGAGAATCGTCGAGAAGAAACCCGCCGCCGCGGAAAGCTGTTCGGTCTCGGCTTCGCCAATTATGTCGAGTCCTCAACCGGCTCGCCGAAAGAGCGCGCCGATTTGATCGTGCGCCCTGAGGGCGTCGAGGTCGTGATCGGCACCCAACCGGCAGGTCAGGGCCACGAGACAAGCTTCGCGCAGGTCACCGCCGATTTGCTCGGCCTGCCCTTCGAGAAGGTCACGATCACACTCGGCGACACCGATATCGTCACCGCGGGAGGCGGTACGCATTCCGGCCGCTCGATGCGGCACGCCAGCACCGTCATCGCGCTCGGCGCCGAGGATCTGATTGCAAAAGCAACTCGCCTGGCCGCGCATCTATTCGACGTGTCCGTCGATCAAGTCGTCTTCGACGAGGGCATCTTCAGCGCGCAAGGGACAAACCGGACGATCGATTGGTTCGAGCTCGCCGCGAAGGCTTCAAGCTCGGGTCTGCCTGAGTTCGCCAACGGGCTGTGGGTCCGTCGTGACAACGAGATGCACCGGCAGGTGTTCCCGAACGGCGCCTGCATGTGCGAGGTCGAGATCGATCCCGAAACCGGCGGTATCGAGATCAAACGCTACGCGACGGTCGACGACGTCGGCCGCTGCATCAATCCGTTGATCGTGCACGGTCAGACCCATGGCGGCATCGCGCAAGGCGTCGGTCGGGCGCTGTGGGAAGCCTGTGTCATCGATCCCGATTCGGGCCAGCCTCTTGCCGGGTCGCTGATGGATTACGGCATGCCGCGCTTCGACAACATGCCATCGTTCAAGACCGAGATCGCCGAGGTGCTGTCGCCGACCAATCCGTTCGGCGTGAAGGCGGGCGGCGAGGGCGGTACGACGCCGGCGCCCGCCCTCATCATGAGCGCGATCGATGACGCACTCGCCAGTATCGGCGATCCGATCGAGATTCCGATGCCGGCGACCCCGGTCAAGATCTGGACCGCAATCCAGAAGATCCGCGCCAAGCGAAGCGCCGCCTAGAGAAGGACGAGTCGCATGACCACTGTGTCCATGACGGTCAACGGCGAGAAGGTCTCGCGCGAGGTCGAGGACAACATTTTCCTCGCCTATTATCTGCGCGAGGCGCTCGGCCTCACCGGTACCCATGTCGGCTGCGACACGACGCAGTGCGGCTGCTGTGTGGTCCACATGAACGGCACGTCGGTCAAATCCTGCACCGTGCTTGCCGCCCAAGCCGAAGGCGCCACCGTCACCACCATCGAAGGTCTGGCGAAGGATGGCCAGTTGCATCCGCTCCAGCGGACTTTCCACGAGTGTCACGCGCTGCAATGCGGCTTTTGCACGCCCGGCATGATCATGGCGGGTGTCGATCTCATCAACACCTATCCCGGAATACTCGACGAAAACGTCGTGCGCCATGAGATGGAAGGCAATCTCTGCCGCTGCACCGGTTACCACAACATCGTCAAAGCGATCCTGAAAGCCGCGGCCGAGATGCGCCCCGCGAGCGTCGGCGACGCGGCGGAGTAGAGCGCGATGTATCCGACAACCTATCGCCGTCCGAGGACGTTGGCCGAAGCGAAGGCGATGTTCGCCGACGCCGAGAACGCGTCGTTCCTCTCCGGCGGCCACACGCTGTTGCCCGCGCTCAAACTTCGCCTTGCCAGCCCGAGTGACCTCATCGATCTCGGCGCCATTCCCGAATTGCGCGGCATCAAGGTCGAAGGCCGCTCGGTGGTGATCGGCGCCATGACGGTGCACGCCGAGGTCGCAGACTCGCCACTCGTGCGCCAGCACATTCCCGCGCTCGCCGGCCTCGCCGGATCAATCGGCGATCGTCACGTCCGTCATCGCGGCACGATGGGCGGCTCGGTTTCAAACAACGATCCCGCCGCCGACTATCCCTCCGGCGTGCTCGGTCTCGGGGCGACGGTCGTGACCGACAAGCGCCGCATCCTCGCGGATGATTTCTTCACCGATCTCTACCAAACCGCTCGCGAGCCGGGCGAGATCCTGACCCGCATCGAGTTTCCTATCCCCGATACCGCGGGCTACGCGAAGTTCGTGAGCCCCGCGTCGCGCTTTTCGATCGCAGGCGTGTTCGTTTCGAGAACCGGTAAGGCCGTGCGCGTCGCGGTCACCGGCGCGGGCTCGGGTGGCGTGTTCCGTGCGACCGATTTCGAAAAAGCACTTGCCGCGGATTTCCGCGTCGAGGCGCTCGCAAACTGTACGATCGATCCCGGCAACATGATGGGCGATCAGAACGGTACGCCGGAATACCGCGCCAATCTTGTCTTGGTGATGGCGCGTCGCGCCGTCCAGAACATGGGCGCCATAACTGTCTGCAAGTGAGATCGAACCGATGTTGTCTGATCGCGCATCCGTGAAGCTCTCGCCCGTTCAGCATCAATCGGCACCGCTCAGAAACAAGATCATCGCCGCTCTTCGAAGCGCCATCGAGACCGGTATCCTTGCTCCGGGCACGCGGCTTATCGAGAAAGACCTGTGCGATCAGCTCAATGTCAGCCGCACGTCCCTGCGCGAGGCGCTCCGCGAATTGCAAGCCGAAGGTATCTTCGAGCCGATGTCCGCGCGCGGTCTCACCATCAGCACGATCTCGCGCGAGGAGGCAGAGAACGCCTATCGCATCCGCTCGGTGCTGGAGGCCCTGGTTGTGGAGCAATTCATCGAAAAGGCCGATGCAGCGGCGGTGCGCGATCTCGCCCGCCACGGCGACATCCTGAAACAGGCCTATCAGTCGGGCACGCTCGAATCCATCATCGAGACGAAGCGCGCGTTCTACGATCGTATCTGCACCGGCGCCGACAACGCCATTGCCTTCGACATCATCAATCGTTTGGTGCTGCGCACATCGAGCCTGCGCCGCCACTCGCTGTCACGCAAAGAACGGCAGCTTCAGAGCATCAAGGAGATCGATCGTCTGATCAAAGCGATCCAGAAACGCGATGTCGAAGCCGCGCGTCAGGCCGCACTCGATCATGTGAAGAATTCCGCGCGCTCAGCCCTCGACGCGACGGCGCCGGCGCAAAGGGCCGTCAGCTGACGTTCACTGCATCAGGACGACGATCGCGACGATCACGACAACCGCGGCGCCCATGATCAGCCAGGGCATGTAATTGGGCTTCGCGGCGGGCGCCAGCGGTTGGCGCGGCACGGACGCGGTCGCGCTCTTTGGCACCAGCGCCTGAACCTGTTCGGTGAATTTCGTGAAGAACTGGTCGGCCATCGATTTTGCCGTCGCATCGATCAGGCGCGCGCCGAGCTGCGCGATCTTGCCGCCGACCTGGGCTTCCACGGTGTAGGTCAGCATGGTGCCTTCCGGGGCGGGCGTCAGCCGGACTTTGGCCGCGCCCTTCGCGAAGCCGGCCGGCCCCCCTTTGCCTTCGCCGGAAAGCGTGTAGCCGTTGGGCGGGTCGATGTCGGAAAGCTTTACCCGGCCTGAGAATTTCGCGGATATCGGGCCCAATTTGACGGCGGCGATCGCCGTCATTTCGCTCTCTGAGGTGGCCTCCAGGCTTTCGCATCCTGGGATGCACGCCTTCAGGATCTCGGGATCGTTGAGTGCGCTCCACACCGTATTTTGCGGCGCGGAAATCAGGCGCTCCCCGGCCATATCCATATTGTCGGTTCCCTGCCTCGCTGACTGGCCGGGAGGACTACAGGATCAGACGGCAGGGCGCCAGAAGGGGCGGGGATTAGGCCGTGGGGGAGGGGACGCCCATGGTGCGCAGGACGTGCGCAAGACGCTTGAACAGGGTCGGGTGTCCGAGGGGGCGCTCGGGGTCGTTCTTGATGATCACGCGAAGCGAGGGCTCGGACTCGCTTGTCAAGCGGATGGAGCCGTCACTCTCCAACCAGACTCTGACATTGAGGCTGACACTTCTGCCATCTTCGCCCACTTCCATGGTCTTGCCCCCGAGACTTCTGTCACTA